>Ga0070735_10000092_pt1 | contig 113395 bp, 110 predicted proteins | sample Coa_R1_FD_66443 | JGI IMG/M metagenome (GOLD analysis project Ga0070735, IMG submission 66443) | Surface soil microbial communities from Centralia Pennsylvania, which are recovering from an underground coalmine fire - Coalmine... | ecosystem: Environmental > Terrestrial > Soil > Unclassified ...
GGGATGTTGTTGCCCTGCACGATCACGTCGACGGCGACCGCGACGGCACCGCCACCCACCACGATGGCCAAGCAGAGCGCCCAGGCGCCGAGCGCTCGCCGGGCTCTGCCTGAGGCGGTGCGACACAGGTACCACAGGGCTGCGCCCCCGATGAGCAGCGCAACAGCCAGGAGCGGCGGGTCGACCCACTCCATGGCGTAGATGACGCGGTCACCGAAGGATCCAAAGCTCTGAGCCGGGGCCATCGCTGCGTTGACCGACGACGAAGCGATGACGAGCGTCACCGAGGCCAGGATCGCAGCGACGATCAGTCCGCCAGGATCGTTGAGCCGCTGCCGGCGCTCCCGCTCACGCCACCGCTGTGCCATCCGCTCGGCCGGCGACGGATTCCAGCCCATCGCGTCGACCTGCTCGTCACTGTCCGCCATCCGAAGCCTGCCCGGCCCGAGGTTCGGCTCAGCCCGTGACCTTGAGGTGAGCCGTCACCGTGCCCGTCCGCTGGCCGCCTCGCAGAACCGCCGTTCCCGTGATGGTCTCCTTCCCGGCGCGGACCTTGAAGGGCAGCGTCCAAGACGACCGGTTGGGGGTGGACCCCTCCAGCGTGGCCCCGGAGAAGGCGGTCGAGCCGAGGTGGCCGACGATGTGGAAGGTGAGGTCGAGGTAGTCGACGCAGCCGCTGAAGCTGTAGGACTTCCCGTGGAACTTGCCCGCGTAGCTAAAGGTGAGCCCGCTCTGCGGCGGCTCGTTCTGGCAGAGCTTGCGAAGCATCGAGGGATCCGTCTTCACGAACTTGCCGCTCAGGTGCTCTCCGGCGAGCGTGCCGGCGAAGGAGCTGTGTCCGCCCGAGCGGAACGTGACGGTCAATGAGGCCGTTTCCGGGCCTTTGGGCAGAAGGGCACCGGTCGTGCCGACAAGCGCCGCCGTGCCGACCGCCGCAGCGCCCACCGCCATCCCCCACCGCCCCACGGCGCGGGAGGGTACTCGGCGACGGTGACGACAGCGGGGTGGGCAGGCGGGACTTGCCACTCCTGCCCCGATGCCTTTCTCTCAGAGCCCTCAGGAGGGGCTTCGGAGAGGGAGCCCGCTCCACCCGTCGATCAGCTCGGGGAGCTTGCGACCGCCCGCCGTGCAGGAGACGCGGGTGACGTCAACTCGCGAGAGGACGCGACGAGGCACTCCCCAAGCAGGAGCGGCATGATCAGCCTGGGCGCCTCCGACCAGATGCCCCAGACGGCACAGACGGCCAGGTACGGCAGGGCGAGCACCCACACGACGTTGCGGCGAGCGAGGATCTCGCGCCGAGCGGGAAGGTGCCAGTAGGACCACCGGACGGCGGCGAGCATGGCGACGGCGAGGGCGATCGCACCTGCGGACCACCAGCTGAGGTGGTCCGCGGCGGGGACGTGCTGCACGAAGGTCAACCTGTGGCCCGCCCTGTTCGCTTGGATCTTGAAGGCGACATAGGCGGCGAGGCCGGCGAGTGCCGACACCAAGACCACGCGCCGCCGGACGGCGCAGCGAAGGACCGACCTCCAGGTCGCCGCGGCGACGAGACCGGACGGCGCCGGCTCCATGAGCGCCCCGATGAGGATGAGTGGCGTGAGGAGCACGGACTCCCGAACGGCGACGCCGACGACCACGAGCACGACGGCCCACCCGGTCCGGCCGGCCCGAGCCGCCATGAACAGCGCCACGATCAGCGCGTAGCTGAACAGGTCATAGGGGGTCACGGCGATCGACGCCACGGCGATCACCACGAGGGCGGTGACATAGACCCGTGTGAGCGACCGGTCGTGGCGGCGGGTGCCTGCAAAGAGCAAGAGGGAGGTGACGACGAAACCGACCCCGGTCACGACCATCCAACCGACCATCAGGCCGTGCGGCCGACCGGCTCCGAGGCCACCGAGTGCCTCGTCCACCCCGTTGGCGACGCCGAGCACCATCTCTCTGCCGAGGAACCTCGACCGGTACACGGCGTTGAAGTACTCCGAGAGCGACGACCTCTTGTTCAGCCACGACGGGTACGTGAGCAGCAGCCCGGCGAGCAACACCAGGGGCAGCACCCATTCGAGCAGGAGACCGTGGCGATCGGGCCCATCGGGCAGCCGCTCGGCGTCGGCCAGGTGCGGGCCAGCCACGAGCTCACGTTACTTGGCCTCCTTCGGGCCCCCTCGGTGGGCGCCCAGATCCGCCGCACGCGCAGGGCGCACGCACAATCCCAACCTCAGGCGAGCCCGAGGTGCCGCTCGAGCGCCTCGACCCGACGGCGCAGCGCCTCGACCTCGGCCTCGAGCGACCGGGCGTGCTCGAGCTGGCGGCGTGCCCTCGACGAGCGCAGCGCCTGCTCGACGACGGCCTCGAGGGGCACGATCCGCTGAGGTCCGTTCGGGCCTGGGACCATGCGAGCGGCGATCCGGCCCGACCGGTACCACGACCGCAGCGTCGAGCGGGAGAGGCCGGTCGACCGGGACGCCTCGTCGAGCGTCACCCAGCCCTCCCCGGGCGCCACGTCGGCCAGTTGCGCCAGGAACCGGTCCCACTCGGCGTCCTCACGCCGGCTGGAGGCCTCGCCGAACGTGCCGACTCCATCTGCCACGGTTGCTCACCCTATCAAAAAGGATAGTCTTGACAGGCCAGATATCCTGAGGTTATGTTCGAGCGCTTCACGGCGAGGGCACGGGCGTCGATCGTCCTCGCCGAGCAGGAGGCCGGGCTGCTCGGGCACGCCGCCATCTGCCCGGAGCACCTCCTCCTCGGCCTCATCCACCAGGGCGACGGGATGGCCGCCAAGGTGCTGGCGCAGCACGGGGTGACGATCGAGGCCGCCCGCGACTACGTCGCCGGCATGCACCAAGGGGACGAGAAACCACCCGAGGCGACCCGGGCCCCGTTCAGCCCGGCGGCCAAGAAGGTGCTCGAGCTGTCGCTGCGGGAAGCCTTGCGCCTCGGGCACAACTACATCGGCACCGAGCACATCCTCCTCGGCCTCGTCCGCGAGGCGGGTCAGGAGAAGACCGGATGGCTGACAGAGGCCACCGGCGCCCGTCCGGCCGACCTCGCGACCTCGGTCCAGGAGCTGCTGCAGGGGACGACCGCGCTCCGGGCGGGCGCCAACTCCCCCGCCGTCAACGCCGCCCTCGCCCGGGCTCGCGGTCTCGCCGGCGCAGCACCCATGACGACGGCCTTCCTCCTGTGGTCGGTGCTGGACGACGAGCAATCGCTGGCCGCAAGAGCGCTCCGGCAGCTCGGCGTGACCAAGGAAGCGGTCGAGGCGGAGCTCGCCGGGATCGACATCGCCGAGACGTCTGACGCCGCCCCTACGCCGGAGCCCGTCGAGATCCGGCTCGGCTCCGACCGAGCCGTCACGATCGAGGACCCGTCGGTGATCGCCGTGCTGCGCGACCTCACACCCGACGAGCTGCGTCGACTCCTCCAGACGGCCGTCCGCAAGCGCAGGGGTCGCGGGCCGCCGCGGTTGGGATAGCTCAGCCGGGCAGCACCGACGCCCGCAGGCCGGCGAGCCACTCCTCGGCCTCCTTGCGCCGAAGCGAGCTCTCCTCCCGCCGCCGCGGCCCCTCGCCGCCCGCGGCGGGGTACGAGCCGAGCAGCTTGACGCCGGCCAGGCTGGCCCGCAGCTCGCACAGGCAGTCACCGACCACCTCGTCGGCAAGGTGGCCTTCGAGGTCGATGACGAAGCAGTAGTCGCCGAGCGCCTGCTTGGTCGGCCGCGACTCGAGCTTGGTCAAGTTGAGGCTGCGGGCGGAGAAGTGGCTGAGGATCTCGTGCAGGCTGCCCGGGTGGTCGGCCTGCTGGAAGCAGACGATGCTCGTCTTGTCGTGCCCGGTCGGCGGGGGCACGGCGCCCGGCGCCACCAGCCAGAACCGCGTCTGGTTGTCCGAGAAGTCCTCGATCCCCTCGACCACGGGCTCGAGCCCGTACAGCCGGCCCGCCAGCATGGGCGCGATCGCCGCCCGACCCGGCATCCCGGACTCGCCGACCGACCGGGCCGCCTCGGCGGTCGAGTTGGCGGCCACGACGGCCGCACCGGGCAGCTGCTCGCGGAGGAACCTCCGGCACTGGGCGCTCGCGTGCGGGAACGAGACGACTTCGGTGATGTCGCCGAGGGCCGTGCCGGCGGCCGCCAGCAGGTGGAGGTGCACGTCGAGGATGGCCTCGCCCTGGATGAGGAGCTCGGATTCGAACACCAGGTGGTCGAGCGTGACCGGGACGGTCCCCTCGATCGAGTTCTCGATCGGCACGAAACCCGCCCGCACCGCTCCCCGGTCGGCCGCCGTGAGCACCTCCTGGATCGTCGGGTAGGGGACGAGCTCGGCCCGGGCGAGGTCCTCGTCGGCGAGGAGGGCTTCCTCGGTGAAGGTGCCCGGCGGGCCGAGGAAGCCGATGCTCGGCCACCGCGCCTCGATCTGCGCCGGTCCGGTCATGGCGGGCAGGATAGTGACACCGTATGGACGACCTCGATGTCCGCCGCCTCGTCGACGACTTGAAGACCGGCGCTCTCAGCGCCGACGAGGCAGTCGCGCGGCTGCAACGGCTGCCGTTCGCCGAGCTGGGATTCGCAAAGGTCGACCATCACCGCTCGCTCCGCCAGGGCCTCCCGGAGGCGGTGTACGCCCCGGGCAAGACGGCCGGGCAGTGCGCCGCCATCGTCGCCGAGCTCCTCGAGGGAGGGAGCGGGCCGGTCCTGCTCACCCGGGCGACTCCCGAGCAGGCGGACGCCGCCCTCGAGAGGTCGCCCGGCGGCGAACGGACTCCCGCCTCCCCGGAGAAGGGGCGCCTCGCCACGCTCTGCTGGCGGCCGGCCGAGGAGAGGCCGGCCCGCGTGCTCGTCTGCTCCGCCGGGACCGCGGACGAGCCGGTCGTGGACGAGTGCGCCGCCACGCTCAGGGCCTATGGGTTTCGCCCCGAAGTCCTGAAGGACTGCGGGGTGGCGGGGGTCCACCGGGTGCTCGCCTCCTACGACGACCTCCTCGAGGCCGACGCCGTCGTGGTGATCGCCGGCATGGAGGGCGCCCTCGCCAGCCTGGTGGCCGGTCTCACGCCGGCTCCGGTCGTCGCCGTCCCGACGAGTGCCGGCTACGGCGCGGCCCTCGAGGGTGTCACCGCCCTCCTCGCCATGCACGCTTCGTGCGCCGCCGGGATCACCGTCGTCGGCATCGACAACGGCTACGGGGCCGCCTGCGCCGTCGCCCGGGCGCTTCGCTGAGGCGTCCGTGACACGGCGGGGGGCCTGGTTCAACTGCAGCCTGGCCGGCATCGCCGGCGACATGGCGCTCGGCAGCCTCGTCGACGCCGGCGCCGACGTCGACGAGCTGATGCGCCTCCTCGAGCGGCTGCCCATCGGCGGCTGGAGCCTCGACTTCGAGCCCTGCCTGCGAAACGGCCTCGCCGCCACCCGGGCCGTCGTCGGCACGCGAGGCGACGGAGTCATCCGGACGTTCATGCACGTCACCGCCGTCATCGAGGAGGCCCGGCTGCCCGACCGGGTGCGGGACCGGGCGCTCACCGCCTTCCAGGCGCTGGCCCGCGCCGAAGGGCGGCTCCACCGGCGGCCGCCCGAGCAGGTGCACTTCCACGAGGTCGGCGGGCACGACGCCGTGGTCGACATCGTCGGGACGGCGTCCGCCCTCGAGCTGCTCGAAGTGGACGTCGTGACCGCGAGCGAGGTCGCCAACGGCTCCGGCGTCATCCGCACCGCCCACGGCCTGCTGCCGAACCCGCCGCCGGCGGTGAGCGAGCTCCTCGCCGGCATCCCCGTCATCGGGCGGGACGTCCACGCCGAGCTGACGACCCCGACCGGCGCCGCCATGCTGCGGAGCTGGTCTTCGGGTTTCGGGCGGCTCCCCGACATGACGGTGGCCTCGACCGGCTTCGGCGCGGGCACCCGCGAGCTCGAGGGCATGCCGAACTGCACGCAGGTCGTGGTGGGCGAGCTGACGGACGCCCCCGAGGAGGTCGCCGGCCAGCAGTTGCTCCAGCTCGAGGCCAACCTCGACGACGCCACCGGCGAGACCCTCGCCTCCGCCGTCGCCTCGCTCATCGAGGCTGGGGCGCTCGACGCCTGGCTCACGCCGATCGTGATGAAGCAGGGCCGCCCCGCCCACATCGTGTCGGTGCTGTGCGACCCGGTGCTGGGGCCGGATCTCGTCGCCCTCCTCCACGCCTCGACCGGCACCCTCGGAGTGAGGGTGCAGCGCGTGCGGCGCTGGGCCTCCGCCCGCGACCTCGAGTCGGTCGAGGTGGCGGGCCACCGGATCCGGGTGAAGGTGAGCCCGGGCCGGGTCAAGGCCGAGCACCGTGACGTGGTGGAGGCGGCGTCGGCCACGGGCACGCCGATCATCGAGATCGCAGCCCGGGCGGAGGCGACGTGGCGGGAGCGCCACGGCAGGGGCACGGCCCACCCGGCGGTCTCTCCCGTCCATCCCGCCTTCGGTCCCGGTGACGGTTCGGGAGGAGACGACGGGGACGACGGGTTCAGCCCTGAGCCACCTCCAGCCTGATCGTGTCCACCTGCGTCCCGAGCCGGACCTTCAGCACGTAGGCGTAGCCCGGGCTGACGCGGAGGGCGGGGAGCCGGAGCTCGACCGAGCTCCCGGCCCCGAGGTAGCCGATCACCCCTGACGACGAGGCGGTCGGCGGGAGGGGCGAAGCCAGCTTCGTGCGCTTGTGGTGGCGGGGGATCGGTGCGGCCGATGCCTGGACGACGACGTGCGAAGCCGGCGAGCCGCCGCCGTTCGCGACGACCACGATCACGTAGAGCGACGACGTCGGCGGCAGCCACGAGGTCGACCCCGGGGGAGGGACCTGGAGCGTCGTCGTGGTGGTCGAGGTCGTGGTGGTCGTCGTCGTGGTGGTCGTGGTCGAGGTCGTCGACGACGTGGTGGTCGCCCCCGGCAGCGTCGTGGTCGTCGTCGTGGTGGTCGTGGTCGACGTGGTGCTCGAAGTGGTCGTCGTCGTGCTCGTGGTCGTCGTCGGCAGGCCGCTGATGCGAAGGGCGGGCGGCTCGAGGGCGACGGCGACGATGGAGACGGCGCGGGCTCCGTGGAGCGAGGGAGTTCTGACGAGCAGCTCGGCGTAGGCGAGGTTCGAGGCCCTCGACCAGTCGGCGCTCCCCGCCCAGACCGACGGGCGCAGCCTGGCGGAACGGCGCACCTGCCTCGGCAGGCTGGCGAGGAAGCGCCGGTAGCGGCCGTCCGAGAGGGCGAAGGAACGCCCGACGGCGTCGAGCTGCGAGGCGACGGCGGCGGCCGAGGCTCCCGGGGCGAGCGCCGAGGCGACCGCACCGGTGAGCGCCCTGGCGGCGCGCAGGCGCAGGGTCAGGACGCCGTCGACAAGACGCTCCGCCGCCGCGTTCGGCGCCGCGATGCCGAGCGTGTCGAACTGCTGGACCTCGTCGTCGCAACCGGCGACGAGGCGCCCGAGGGCGGCGTCGATCCCGGCGTGCCCGAGCCGCAACGGGTCCCGGCGGACCTCGGTGATCCAGAAGCGGAGCGCCGTCGACTCGGCGATGATCGGGGCGACCGCCGAGGCGAAGGTCCGGCCCTGCATGGCGTCGGCCGCGCCGGACGACGAGACGACGTCGGCCGCCACCTCGCCCACGACGATGCCGAGAGCCGCCACGAGCACGCACCACCCGACGATGCGGCGCACGGGACGGCGGCCGGTCGGAAGGCCCGGGCGGCGTCTCAGCCGAGCGAGCACGACGGCTCCCTAGGCGGGGAGGGGTCCGGACTCATCGCGGGAAGGAGGCCCAGGGGACGAAGATGTGCGGACAACCCCGATTCGGCGAGAGGAACGGCGGAACGCGACGGAGGCGGCCGATCAGAACCCGCGAGGTTCGAGCCCACGACCGCCCGTACAGCGCAGTTAGTCTAACCGCGGCAGCAGTGAGCGACTTGAGCGACGTCTGCGGCCGACCTGCCGGTGTGGCGCAGCTGGAAGCGCAGGCGACTTGTAATCGTCAGGTCGTGGGTTCGAGTCCCACCACCGGCTCCAACGGCTCCCCCGCCTCTTGGCCCCGTTCGCCCGGCCCCGCCGGGTCCTTCGGGCGCCTCAGCGGTAGCTGCGAGGGATCCTGAAGACTCGGTCCCGCACGCCGCCCCCCTCGGAGCCGCCGTCGCCGGAGCCGTCGCCGCCATCGTCGGGCCCACCCCGGCCCGAGCGGCCCCGCGACGCCGAGGCCGCCCCGAGCGGGCTCGAGTCGCGCCGCCCGCCGCCGGCCCCCACGGTGGCGCCGACCAGCTCGGCGGTGTCGAGCGGGATCGGCGAGAGCTCAGGCAGCTCGTCGCCGGGCCTCGGGTCCGTGACGACAGTCGAGTAGCCGCCGTCGGCCGAGCGAAGGACGATGTTGTGCCGTTTCGTCTTCCCGCCCCCAGGGGTGTGAGCGAGCTCGCGGCAGATCCTGAGCGTGATGGGGTAGACGACGATCGGGACCACGAAGACGGCGATGCGGAACGCCCACAGCACGAAGTTGAGCGACAGCGAGAGGTAGTTGGCGAGCACGTCGGTGGCGCTCGCCCCGAAGAGCACGAAGTAGAAGGCGAGCACGGCCGCGCCGAGGGCCGTGTGCCTCGCCCTGTCGCGGGGCCGCTCGAGGATGTGGTGCTCCGCCGAGTCGCCGGTGATCCACTGCTCGACGAACGGCCACGCCATGAGCACCGTGAAGGTGATGCCGGGCAGGACCACCGCCGGGAAGAAGGCGTTCGGGACCATGTGGCCGGGGAGGTGGATCTCCCAGCTCGGCATGATGCGCAGCGCGCCGTCGAGCCAGCCCATGTACCAGTCCGGCTGCACCGCGTAGGTGACGTGGTACGGCACGTACGGGCCGTACTGCCAGATCGGGTTGATCTGCACGGCCGCCCCGAGGATGGCGGTGACGGCGGCGATGAGGAAGAGGAAGCCGTTCGTCTTGGCGAAGAACGTCGGCCACAGCGGCGCGCCGACGACGTTGTGCTCGGTGGCGCCGTGGCCCCGGAACTGGGTGTGTTTGTTGCGCACGATGAGCGCCAGGTGGGCGCCGAGGAGTCCCGCGATGATCGCCGGCAGGATCAGCACGTGGATGATGAAGAAGCGGGGGATGATCGCCCCGTTGCCCGGGAAGTTCCCGCCGAAGAGGAACGTGGCGAGGTAGCTGCCGACGAGCGGCACGGACTCGAGGATCGAGAAGGCGATGCGGATGCCCGTCCCCGAGACGAGGTCGTCGGGGAGCGAGTACCCGAGAAACCCGTTGAAGATGGCGAGGATCAGCAGGTTGATGCCGATGATCCAGTTGAGCTCGCGGGGCCGGCGGAAGGCGCCGGTGAAGAAGACCCGGCACATGTGCACCACGATGGCGCCGAGGAAGATGTTGGCCGCCCAGTGGTGCATCTGGCGCATGAGCAGCCCGGTGCGGACGTCGAAGCTGAGGCCGACCGTCGAGGCGTAGGCCTCGGACAGCCGCACTCCCCTCAGCGGCCCGTAGCTCCCGGTGTAGACGATCTCCTTCGCTGACGGCACGAAGTAGAGGCTGAGGAAGACCCCGGTCGCGAGCAGGATCACGAAGGAGTAGAGGGCGATCTCGCCCAACATGAAGGACCAGTGGTCCGGGAAGATCTTGTTGAGCATCTTCCGGCTCGAGCCCGAGACGTTGAGGCGGGCGTCGAACCAGTCGTAGACCTTGTCGATCATGTGGTCCCACCCCGCTCCCAGAACCCGGGGCCGACCGGCTGGTCGTAGCCGTTCCTCGCCCGAAGGTAGCCCTGAGAGTCCACCTCGAGCGGCAATTGGGGAAGCGGCCGTGGCGCCGGCCCGAAGACCGGGAGGGCCGCCACGCCGGGGCCGATGTCGAAGAGCGACTGGTGGCAGGGGCAGAGCAGCTGCTGGGTGGCCTTCTGGTAGAGGGCGACCGGGCAGCCGGCGTGCGTGCAGACCCGCGAGAAGGCCAGATAGCCCTCCGGGCCCCAGTTCTCCCGGCCCTTCTCGGTGACGATGTTCTCGCCGGCCTGGCCCACCCGCACCAGCATGGTCTGGCTGAGGGCCGGGTCCCAGTCGTGGTCGGGGAAGACCACGAGGATGCCGCCGGTCTCCACGTCGTCGACGTGCACCCGTCGTCCGTCGGAGGTGACCAGGTACGAGCCCTTGCGCCAGGCGGTCTTGTAGAAGAGCTTCTTCGGGAGGGGCCCGAGCGACCGCAGTAGCGGGAAGGCCGCCACGATGGCGAAGACGGCGGAGGCGGCGCCGAGCAGCTTCACGAGGAAGCCCCGCCGCTCGACGGAGACCTTCCCCCGGCTGGCGAAGTCCTCGACGAACTTCTCCTTCTCCTCGGGCGTCGGCCCGAGGGCGTGGCGCGACTCCGAGAACGGCCCCCGCGGCATGAGGTACTTGCCCCAGGCGACGAACCCGGCCCCGAGGCCGAGGAAGCCGACGCCGAGCGTGAGGCCGAGGAAGACGTTGCGGGCGTTCTGCCAGTAGGCGGCGCCGAAGCCTGCGAAACCCAACAGCCCGATCGTGAACATGAGCGCCACGCTCCGCTCCATCCGCCGCGGGTGGGCCGCGGCGACCTGGAACTGGGGGGCGTCGATGCTGACTGTCTCGATGGCCGGGGACTTGGACCCCTCCCCTGCGGCCTGGATCCTGCCCGGGTCGTCCGTCCCGGCGTCCAGCGCCTCGGGGGTGAGCTCGCGGGGAGCGTCGTCGTCAGGCATGCGCGCCCTCGATCCCATGGTCGCCCGGGCCGTGCCCGGAGCCCTCTCCGGCGCCGTGGCCCTCCTCGTCCTTCTCCCGCTCGGTGCGGTCGCCGACCCAGAAGGCGGCGAGCAGGCAGGCGCCCGTTCCGACGAACAGGCCGATGAAGCCCTCCGCGACCGGGCCGACGCCGCCGAGCCCGATCCCGCCCGGGTTGCTCGGGTGCTCGATGTCCTCGGTGACGTACTTGATGATGCCGCGCAGCTCGGTCGGGGTGATCTGGCCCGGCCCGAACGGCGGCATGTTGCTCGGACCGGTGCGGACGGCCTCGTACACCTCCGAGGCCGTCAGCCCGTGCAGCGGCGGGGCGTGGTAGCCGTTGGCGAGGGCGTCGCCCGCGCCGGTGATGGTGTGGCAGCCGGCGCAGTTGAGCGAGAAGAGGTCGAAGCCCTGCGCCACGCTGGCGTTGCCCAGGTTGAGGTCCGCCGAGGTCGGCAGCCCGACCCCGCCCGGGGCGAGCGAGGTCACGAAGGCCACGATGTCGAGGATCTGGCTGCGGGTGAAGCGGGGCGGCTTGGCCACCGGCTCAGCCGTCGGCTCGGCGAGCGGCATCCAGCCGGACGAGAGCCAGAGGTCGACGGTGGCGGCGCCGCGGCCGCGCAGGTTCGGCGCCAGGGCCGAGCCCTCTGCGCCAGAGCCGTGGCAGGCGGAGCAGTTCTCCTCGAAGAGGGTGTGACCCTCGCTGATGTTGCCGATGCTCGAGCTGGTCGACGAGGTGAGCTCGATGCCGGGGTTCGCCATGGCGTTGGCGGGCGCGTGGGATCGCCCCATGACGAGCACGCCGAGCGACGCCGCGATGACGAGCACGGCGAAGGGGACGAGGATGCGCCGAAGGAGTCGTTGGCTCATGCGGTCACGAGAGGAGGAACAGGGCGCTGAACAGCCCGATCCACATGATGTCGACGAAGTGCCAGTAGTAGCTGACGGCCTGGTAGACGGCAGTCTCCCCTGGGTCGCCCTTGCGGCCGGCGAGACGCCCTAGGAGGGCGATCATCGCGACGAGCCCGAGGATGACGTGGAGACCGTGCAGGCCGCTCATGATGTAGAAGAGCGACCAGTAGGCGTTGTCGCGTGGCCGGCCGGGCAACGTCTTCCACTCGTAGGCCTGGTTGGCGATGAAGGCGGCGCCGAGCAGGAAGCTCGTGATGATCCATGCACGCGCCTTCTTGTATTCCCCCCGCTCCTGCGCCCAGACGCCGAACTGCATCGTCGGGCTCGAGGCGAGCAGGATGAAGGTGAAGACGAGGGCCTGGTAAGTGTCGAGCTTCGTGCCGGGCGGCGGCCACACCTTGGCGTTGGCCCGGATGGTGAAGAAGGCCGCGAACAGGCCCGAGAAGAACATGAACTCGGAGCCGAGCCAGATCATGACCCCGACGGCCAGCATCTCCGGCCGCTCGGCCCGCGGATGGCCGTGCGCGCTCGGTCGCTCGATGGCGGCGGCTGCGTCGGCCATGGCTCTCTTATTTAGTCGACGCGTCCTCGGCGAGGCCAAACGCCGGCTCGGACCGGCGGTAGCGTCGGCGATGTGGACCTGAGCGACGCGCCGCTCCTGCGGGCGTGCCGCCGTCAGCCGGTCCGGCGCACGCCCGTGTGGTTCATGCGCCAGGCCGGCCGGTCGCTGCCCGAGTACCGCGCCCTTAGGGGTGAGGGCAGCATCCTCGAGGCCGTCGGGCGCCCTGAGCTGGCCGCCGAGCTCACCCTCCAGCCCGTCAGGCGCTACGGGGTCGACGCCGCCATCCTCTTCTCCGACATCGTCGTCCCCCTCGCTGCCGTCGGGCTCGAGATCGAGGTCGAGCCGGGCCGCGGCCCGGTCCTCGAGCGCCCCTTCCGTTCCGACGACGACCTCGGGCGCCTTCGGCCGCTCGAGGCCGAGCAGGACCTCGCTCCGCTGCTCGAGACCGTGCGCCTCGTCGTCTCCGAGCTCGACGTCCCGCTCATCGGCTTCGCCGGCGCCCCGTTCACGCTCGCCTCCTATCTCGTCGAGGGCGGCCCGTCGCGCACCTTCGCCGCCACCAAACGGCTGATGCACGCCGAGCCGAAGGTCTGGCACGGCCTCGTCGGCCGGCTCGCCGAGATGGCCCTCGCCTCGCTCCGGGCCCAGGTGGGGGCCGGTGCCGCCGCCGTCCAACTCTTCGACAGCTGGGCGGGCTCGCTCTCCGCCGAGGAGTACGAGGAGTACGCCCTCCCCGCCTCCCGCGCCATCCTCGAGGGCCTGGAGGACCTCGGCGTCCCCCGGATCCACTTCGGGGTCGGCACGGGGGAGCTCCTCGGCCTCATGGCGACCGCCGGCGCCGACGTGCTCGGGGTGGACTGGCGGGTCCCGCTGTCGGCCGCCTTCGAGCGGGCCGAGCGCGCCGGCCGTCCCGTCGCCGTCCAGGGCAACCTCGACCCGGCGATCTGCCTCGCCCCGGCCGACGTGGTGCTCGACGCCGCCCGCCGGGTGCTCGAGGACGCCCGGGCGCTCCCCGGCCACGTCTTCAACCTCGGCCACGGGGTGCTCCCCGAGACTGACCCGGGAGTGCTGGCGGCGGTCGCCGACCTCGTCCACGAGGAGAGCGCCCGGGAGGAGACGTGAAGCCGGCGCCGGAAGAGGCCATCGGCGTCCTCGTCATGGCGTACGGCACCCCGGCCCGCTTCGAGGACGTCGAGGACTTCTACACCGACGTCCGTCGCGGCAGGCCTCCGTCGCCCGAGCAGCTGGCGGACCTCCGCCGCCGCTACGAGGCCGTCGGAGGCGTCTCGCAGCTGAACGCCCGCACGGCCGAGCAGGTGGCGGGCATCCAGCAGGCGCTCGACGAGTCCGCCCCGGGACGGTTCCGCTGCCGCTACGGCGCCAAGCACGCCTCGCCGAAGATCGAGGACGCCGTCGAGGCGTTCGCGGGGGACGGGACCACACGGCTCGTCGGCATCGTCCTCGCCCCGCACTTCTCGGCTGCCAGCGTCGGCGAGTACCTCGGGCGGGCGGCGGCGGCGAGCTCGGCTCGCGGCATCGATGCCCGCTTCGTCGAGGACTGGCACGACCACCCCGTCCTCGTCGAGCTCCTCGCCGAGCGCGCCCGCCGGGCGATCGCGGAAGTGCCCGGCGAGCGGGTCGAGCTGCTCGTGAGCGCCCACAGCCTCCCGCTGCGGGTGATCGAGGGCGGTGACGGCTACGACCGCAGGCTCGCCGACACCGCTGACCTCGTCGCCGCTGCCGTCCCGACGAAGCGCTACCGGGTCTGCTGGCAGAGCGCCGGACGCACGCCCGAGCCGTGGATCGGCCCGGACGTCCTCGAGGTGCTGCGCGAGCTCGCCTCGGAGGGGGCCGACGGCGCCGTGGTGTGCCCGGCGGGCTTCGTCTCGGACCACCTCGAGGTCAACTACGACCTTGACATCGAAGCACGCCGTCTCGCCGACGAGCTCGGCCTCGGGTTCGCCCGCACCGCTTCGCTCAACGCCGACCCGCGGCTCTGCGGGGCCCTCGCCGGTCTCGTCCTCGACAAGGCGGCCGGTTGGTGACCGGTTCGGGCGCCCGGCCGGGGCCGACCTTCGTCGTGATCGGCGGCGGTGTAAGCGGTCTCTCGGCCGCCCGGGCCCTCGCCGGCGCCCCGGCGCTCGGCGGCGCGGCCCTCTCCGGCCCTTCCGAGCCGGAAGGCAGAGTCGTCCTCCTCGAGGCGTCCGGGCGGCTCGGTGGCAAGGTGCTCACCGGCGAGCTCCCCTTCGGGCGGATCGAGCTCGGTCCGGACCAGTTCCTTCGCCGGGATCGCTCTGCGGAGGCGTGGTGCCGGGAGCTCGGCCTCGGTGAGCGTCTCGTCGAGCCGCGAGGTCGCACGGCGGGGGTGCTCTGCCGGGGCGTGCTCCGCCCCCTCCCGGGCGGCCTCGTCCTCGGCGTCCCGACCGATGTCGGAGCCGTCGAGGAGAGCGGGCTCGTGAGCGAAGACGGCCTCAGCCGGCTCCGCCAGGACGGCGAGGGGGCGGCGACGCCGCTCGGGGCGGGCGAGCTGGGTCTCGGCGACGAGCCGCCGGGACCAGAGACCGAGCGCTCCGCCGGGGCGATCCTTCGCGAGCGCCTCGGCGACGAGGTCGTCGACCGGCTCGTCGACCCCCTGCTCGGGGGCATCAACGCCGGCGGCGTCGACCACCTGTCCCTCGCCACGGTCGCACCGGCGCTCGCAAAGGCGCTCCTCGGCGCCCGCGGGGTCATGGCAGCCCTCCGCCCGCTCGCCCGACCGGCCGGAGGCGCGGAAGCTCCGGCGACGCCCTTTCTCGGGCTCCGGGGCGGCCTCAGCCAGCTGGTCGAAGCCGCCGGCAAGGACCTCGTCGAGCGAGGTGTCGAGCTCCGCCTCGGTGCCGACGTCGAGGACCTGTCGCTCACCGGCGCCGGCACCGTCCGGGTCCGGCTCAGCGACGGCGAGCTCCTCGGGGCCGACGGCGTCGTGCTCGCCGTCCCCGCCGCGGCTGCCGCCCGGCTCCTGCGGACGGCCGTGCCCGGTGCCGCCGCGATCCTCGCCGAGGTCCCCTCCGCCTCGGTCGCCGTCGTCACCTTCGCCTTCGCCGGGCGGCCGGAGCTCCGCCCGGGCTGGACGGGGTTTCTCGTGCCGCGGCTCGAGGGGCGGCTCATGACGGCGGTCACGTTCCTGTCCGAGAAGTGGCCATGGACGCTCGAGGAGGCCGGAGGATCGTCGGCCGGCGCGCCGCAGTGCCTCCTCAGGGTGAGTGCCGGCCGGTTCGACGACGAGCGACAGCTCTCCTACGACGACGGCGAGCTCGCCCGCCTGCTCCTCGGTGAGCTGGGCGACGTCCTCGAGCTGCCGGGCGATCCGCTCACGAGCCACGTGCAGCGCTGGCCGGGCTCCTTTCCTCAGTACCTGCCGGGCCATCGCGCTCGGGTCGAGGCGCTCGAAGGCCTGCTGGCGGGTACCACGCTGACGGTGGCGGGGCCGGTCCTCGGAGGGATCGGCGTGCCGGCCTGCGTCTCGAGCGGCGAGCGGGCGGCGGCCCGGCTGGCCTCCTCGGCGGCGGGCCGCCGCAGCTGACGACGGCCGTGTCTCGACCGACCGGGCGGTCCCGCCCGGCACGGGCGCTGCTGCTGCTCGTCCCCCTCCTCGGCGGGGCGCTCGCCGGCGTCTCGCTCCCCCCGCTCGGCTGGTGGCCGCTCGGCATCCTCGGCGTGGCCGCCGCGGCGGCCTCTCTGGAGGGGCGGCGCCCGCTCGGCCGCCTCGGCGCCGGGATGCTCTTCGGGGTCGGCCAGTTCTTCGTCTCGGTCGCCTGGGCCCTCCAGTTCAACGTCGCCGGCTACGTCGTGCTGAGCCTCGTCGAGGCGCTCTTCTTCGCCGTCGCCGCCGCCCTCGTGCCCGACAGGGCGGGGCGCCTCGCCGCCCTGGCGGGAGCCTTCACGCTGGCCGAGTGGGCCCGCGAGCAGTGGCCCTTCGGGGGCATGCCGCTCGGGGGCGTGGCTCTCGGCCAGCTGGGCGGCCCCCTCGCCGTCACCGGCCGGCTCGGCGGGTCGCTCCTCGTTGCCGGCTGCACCTTCCTCGCCGGTGCCGTCGTCGCCAACGCCCTCTCGTGGCGGCGCGGCCCGCAGGTGGGCGCGCGGCGTGGGTGGGAAGCGGTCGGGGGTTTCGTGCTGGTGGTCGGGCTCGTCCTCTGGGCCACGCTCTCGCCGGACGGCTCAGGCCCCGGGACGGTGCGCCTCGCCAGGGCGGCCCTCGTGCAGGGCGGCGGCAGGCGGGGCCTCAGTCAGCTCCAGGTCCCGCCCTCGGTGGTCTTCCGCGCCGCCGTCCGTGAGACGGCCAGAGTGCACGGCGCCGTCGATCTCGTCGTCTGGCCCGAGGACGTCGTCGCCGAGAACGGGCCGTTCCGCGGTTCGTCCGACGAGGCGACGCTCGAGTCGATCGCCCGCTCGCACCGGGCGACGCTCGTCGCCGGGGTGACCGAGCCGGTCGGGCGAACCCGGTTCCGCAACGAGATCGTCGCCTTCTCGCCCGCCGGCCGGCTGGTGGCGGTCTTCGAGAAGGTTCACCGCGTGCCCTTCGGCGAGTACGTGCCCCTCCGCTCGTTCTTCTCACACCTCGCCAACCTGAGCGCCGTGCCGCGTGACGCCATCCCGGGGACGGGCTCGGGGATGATCGCCACCCCTGCGGGCCGCTTCGCCGTGCTCGTCTCCTACGAGGTGTTCTTCGCCGACAGGGGCCGCTCGGGGGTGCGAGCGGGGGGTGACGTCATCCTCGTGCCGACCAACACCTCGTCGTACGCCAACGACCAGGCCCCCGCCCAGGAGATCTCGGCCTCACGGCTGCAGGCGATCGAGGAGGGCCGCTACGTCCTCCAGGTGGCGCCGACCGGCTACAGCGCCGTCATCGACCAGGACGGCGACGTGCTGAGACAGTCCCGGCTGTCTGCTCCCGACGTCATCGAGGCGACGGTGCCGGAGCTGACGGGTGCCACGATCTTCGAGCGTTTCGGGCAGCTCCCGGTCGTCGTCCTTGGAGCCGTTGGGTTGCTCGTGCCGCTCGGCCTCAGCCTTCGAGAGTGGCGACTCCGGCGTCGTCGAAGCTCGCCATCTCCCTGAGCACCCGCGCGGCCACCCTCACGAGCGGGAGGGCGAGGCAGGCTCCGGTGCCCTCGCCGAGGCGGAGGCCGAGGTCGAGGAGCGGCGCGAGCCCGAGGGCCTCGAGGGCGACGCTCGCCCCCGGCTCGGTCGAGCGGTGGCCGGCGACCAAGTAGCCGGCGCAGTCAGGGCAGGCGGCCCTCGCGACGAGGGCCGCCGCGAGGGCGATGACGCCGTCGACGACGACCGGCACGCCGGCGGCGGCGCCACCGACCACGTAGCCGGCGAGGGCGGCGATCTCGAGGCCGCCGACCTCGGCGAGGAGGCGCTGCGGGGGAAGCTCCCCCGGCGCGGCTCCGCCCGCCCGGCGGGCCCGCTCGAGCCCACGCTCGACGACCGCCGTCTTGCGGGCGAGGGTTTCGTCGTCGACGCCCGTCCCCCGCCCTGTGACCTCGCTCGCCGGGCGTCCCGTGAGGGCGGCGACGAGCGCCGCCGAGGGCGTCGTGTTGCCGATCCCCATGTCGCCGGTGACGAGGAGATCGGCGCCCTTGTCGACGAGGTCGGCCGCGAGCCAGGCGCCGACGTCGAGGGCAGCGGCCGCCTCGGCCTCGGTCATGGCCGGCTCGGCCGCCAGGTTGCCGGTCCCGGGGCGCACCTTGGCTGCAACGAACCCTCCCCGTCCGGCCGCGCCCGGAGAGGGCGCCTCGCCGGTCGGGCCAGCCGCGAGGCCGGGGATGTCGGTGGCCACCCCGACGTCGCAGACGACCACCGCGGCGCCCACCTCGCGGGCGAGCACGTTGACGGCGGCGCCACCGGCGAGGAAGTTCGCCACCATCTGGGCGGTCACCTCCTGTGGCCAGGGCGTGACCCCTTCGGCGACGACGCCGTGGTCCCCGGCGAAGACGGCGACCACCGGGTGGGCGGGGACGGGAGGAGGGCAGCATCGGGCGATCCCGGCCAGCTGGGCCGAGAGCGTCTCGAGGCGCCCGAGGGCGCCGGCCGGCTTGGTCAGGCGGTCCTGGCGGGCGAGGGCGAGGCCGGCGGCTTCAGCGTCGACGGGACGGACACGCTCGCGCGCCGCGTCGAAGGCGCCGGTGCTGGGCGGGCCGCTGTGGGCGGCCTCGGTGGGGGTGGTCAGGGCCGGCCGAGAAGGGTGTCGTCCGTCGAGAGCGAGGCGCTCGTCGGCGGGACCGGCTCCATGCCCCCAGCGGTGGCGGAGGCCTTGGACGGTTCGCTCGTGAGCCGCTGCTCCTCCCGCTCGAAGCGGCCCGGCGCCTCGCCGGCGACCTGCTGGACGACGAGCTGGTCCGCCGTGACCTCGGAGAAGCTCCGCGCCGCCCCGGCCCCGTCGCGCTCGGAGGTCTCCTGCTCCTGGGTGCGCTCGCCGAAGAGGTACCGGTTGAAGATCGAGTAACGGCCGACCCAGATGAGGCCGTAGGTCACGAAGTTGGCGAGTTGCACGAAGGCCGCCTTGACGTCCTTCGACTGCGAGATGTGGTCGGCGTTGTGGGCGGCGAGCCCGACGGCGGCTGTCGAGAGGACGAGGCCGACGAAGGCGATCGACCAGAAGGGCACGACCTCCCGCCACATGTGCGACTTGCCCGTCTTGCCCCACGTCCAGGTGCGGTTCAGGTAGTAGGCGGGAAACGTCGCGCAGCAGGTGGCGATGACGTTGCACTCCATCGCCGAGGCGAGGCTCAGCTCGTGGTAGGTGACGAACAGGACCGTCTGGGTGACGATCGTCGAGATGATCGAGACGGACAGGAACTTCGCGAGTCGCTTGAAGTGGGGCGAGCGTCGGTACGCGCGAGCCCGACTGAGCAGCGAGGCCATGGCCGAAGTCTAACGTCGCGGCGATGACCGCTGCCTTGCGCGCTCTCGTCGAGCTCCTCGACCTCGAGCCGATCGAGGTCAACATCTTCCGGGGCGCCAACATCGACGAGGACCGCCAGCGCACCTTCGGCGGCCAGGTCGCCGCCCAAGCCCTGGTGGCGGCGGGCCGGACGGTCGACCGCGGCAGGGTCCACTCGCTCCACAGCTACTTCCTGCGGCCGGGCGACCCCCACATCCCGATCCTCTACGAGGTCGACCGCATCCGCGACGGCCGCTCGTTCACCACGCGCCGGGTCGTCGCCATCCAGCACGGGCACGCCATCTTCAACCTGCAGTGCTCCTTCCACATCGACGAGCGCGGCCTCGAGCACCAGATCGAGATGCCCGAGGTGCCGGACCCCGAGAGCCTCCCGACGGTGAGCGAGCAGCTCGAGCAGTACCGGGACCAGCTCGACGCCTGGTTCTTCGACCGGCCCCGGCCGATCGACCAGCGTTTCATCGGGAGCCTGCCGTGGCTCCGCGAGGACGTCGAGCGGGAGCCGCGCCAGCGACTCTGGATCCGCGCCGACGGTGAGCTGCCCGACGACCCGCTGCTGCACGCCGCCGTCGTCTGTTACGCCTCGGACATGACCCTGTACGACTCGATCCTGAATCCCCACCGCATCCGTTGGGAGGACGGGTCCTTCATGGGGGCGAGCCTCGACCACTGCATGTGGTTCCACAAGCCTTTCCGGGCCGACCGGTGGCTGCTGCTCGACGAGGAGTCGCCGGCCGCTGCCGGGGCGCGGGGTCTCGCCCGTGGCGAGCTCTACACCCGCGAGGGCGAGCTCGTGGTGAGCATGGTGCAGGAGGGTCTGCTGCGGGTGCTGACGCCGGCGGCGGCCCGAGGCGGCCGGCCCGGCGGCGGGAGCGACCGCGACGGCGGGGTCCGCAGCTCGGCTGCGGCCACCTCGGGGGCCTGAGGACGCTCACGGGGCGCGCCGATGGCCTTTGACATCGCCTTCGGCATCTTTGCGGCGTTGCTGGTGGTGCTCACCGTGTTCGTCGTCCGTTTCGCCCGGGGACTCGCGGCCAAGGGCGCCGACGGCAGGACGATGCGGGAGCGCGCCTGGGAGCGTGCACAGGAACGGGCCCGCCGGCGCTCGAGCGGCATGAGCGGGACGGGGCCGCCGGCCGGACCGGGCGACGCGCAGGACCGGTGAGCGTCGACAGGACCTGTCCGGGCGTCCGCCGGCTCGACCGGTGCCGCGGGCTCGACCGGTTCGACCGGTTCGACCGGCTCCGGCCCTCGACCTAGACCAGGCCGCCCCGCCGGCTCTCGCGGATGACGCCGACCACCGCCGCCGCCGCCAGCACGAAACCGACCACAGCCGTCCACGGCCCGAAGACCAGCGCCAGGCCCACCGAGGCGGCCCCGATGCCGAGCACGAAAGGCCACACGCTCGAGCTCGGGAAGGCACCGACCACGCCGGCGCCTTCCTCCCGCGTGGCGTGGGAGTCGTCGGACGCCCTCGGCTTCATGCGCCGGGACCACCAGTAGTAGTAACCGCCCGGCAGGAAGCCGAGCAGGCAGGTGCCGAGCAGCATCATCGTGCCGCTCGTCTCGTAGCTCCAGAACCAGTAGAAGGCGCACACGGCCGCGAAGAACGCGCCGATGAAGAGCAGCACGAAGGCCTCGACCCTCACTCGTCGCCCTCCTCGCTGCGGTGGTCCGACCTCGGCCCGAGATCAGGGTGGACACCGCCTCCCCAGTGCACCGCACCGACCCTGGCCGGCTCGTCCGGGAGCTTGCCGTGGATGGTCGTGTGCTCCGGGTGGTTGTGGTCCCAGAGCGGGCGCTCGGAGCGGATCGGCGGGATCCAGTAGAAGTTGTGGTGCGGCGGGGGTGACGACGTGGCCCACTCGAGCGTGTGGCCGTCCCACGGGTTGTCGCCCGCAGGGACGGGATGCAGCCACGAAACGAGGAAGTTCACGAGCATGAGGGCGACCGAGATGAAGAGGAGGTAGGCGCCGCCCGTCGAGATGCGGTTGAGGAGCGTCCAGCCCGAGTCCGGGCTGTACTCGGCGATCCGTCGGGGCATGCCGTGCAGGCCGAGCCAGTACTGGGGCATGAAGGTCACGAAGAACCCGACGAACATGAACCAGAAGCTGGCCTTGCCGAGGCCGTCGTGGAGCATCCGGCCGGTGAACTTCGGGAACCAGTAGTACAGCCCCGAGAAGCCGCCAAACACGGCCGACCCGAACAGCACCTCGTGGAAGTGGGCCACCACGAAGTAGGTGTCGTGCGTCGCGAAGTCGAGAGGCGGCGACGCGAGGATGATGCCGGTCACACCGCCGAAGAGGAACACCACGAGGAAGCCGACCGAGAACAGCATCGGCGTGTCGAACTTGAGCGAGCCCCGCCACATGGTGCCGATCCAGTTGAAGAACTTGATGCCGGTCGGCACGGCGATGAGGTACGACATGATGCTGAAGAAGGGCAGCAGCACCGTGCCCGTCGTGAACATGTGGTGCGCCCACACGCTCGTCGACAGCGCTGCGATCGACATGGTGGCAAAGACCATTCCGCGATAGCCGAACACGGGCTTTCGGGAGAACACCGCCAGCACGTCGGTGACGATGCCGAAGTACGGCAGGGCGAGGATGTAGACCTCCGGATGCCCGAAGAACCAGAACATGTTCTGCCAGAGCACCGGTACACCACCCCCGGTCGCCGTGAAGATATGGCTCCCGATGTGGCGGTCGCACCAGAGCATGACCATGGCCGAGGTGAGGACAGGGAAGGCGATCAGGATCAGGATCCCTGTCACGAGCATGTTCCAGGTGAAGATCGGCAGTCGGAACATGGTGAGGCCCGGGGCGCGCAGGTAGAAGACGGTCCCGCAGATGTTGACCCCGGTGAAGATGGCCGAGAAACCGGTGAGGGCGATCCCGACGATCCACATGTCCGGACCGGGCCCGGGGGTGTTGATCGAGTTCGAGAGCGGCGCGTAGGAGACCCATCCGAAGTCCGCCGCCCCTCCCGTCGTGAGGAAGCCGCTCACCATGATGGTGCCGCCCGTCGCGTAGAGCCAGTACGAGAGGGCGTTCAGCCGCGGGAAGGCCATGTCGGGGGCGCCGCACTGCAGCGGCACGATGTAGTTCGCGAGGCCACCGAAGGCGAACGGGCCGGCGAACAGGTACAGCATCAGGCTGCCGTGCATCGTGAACAGCTCGTTGTAGAGATGCGGCGACACGATGGTGCTGTTGGGCGAGGCGAGCTGGGTACGCATCACCATCGCCATCAGCCCGGCGAGGCAGAAGAAGATGAACGAGGTGATCATGTAGCTCTTGCCGATCACCTTGTGGTCCGTCGAGGTGATCCACTTGAGCAGCCCGGTCGGGCCGTGCTCCTCGACGGGGAACGGGACGGTCCTCTCCGCCGCGACGGTCACTGCGAGCTCACCTTCAACGCAGGCGCGTCCAGACCCGCCAGCCTCTGCCGGCTCACGGAGCGCTCCTCATCGGAGAGCCAGGTGTGGAACGCGGAGTCCGAGACGATGTGGACATTGAACAGCATCTCCGAGTGGTACAGCCCGCAGTATTGCGTGCACTGGGCGGGGAACCAGCCGGTCTTCGTCGGTGTGAAGGAGAACTCGTTGGTGACGCCGGGCTGGGCATAGCGGGAGAAGTTGAACTCGTGCACGTAGAAGCCGTGGACGACGTCGTTCGAGCGGAGGAAGATGCGGGTCGTCTCGTTCACCGGCAGCGTGAGCGTCGGGTACACCTTGTCGAAGTACGAGCGCGGCAGCAGCTCGGGTCCGGCCTTGGCCGCCGTCTGGACCGTCACGCCGCCCGTGTTGGCGTACTGGAAGATCCAGCCCCACTGGTAGGCCGTGACGTCGACGGTCGCCGCCGGCCTCGCCGGGTTGTTGTCGACGTAGTTCTCGACGAGCACCGTGAACACGAAGATCACGACCACCATGATGATGGGGACGATGGTGTAGGTGATCTCGAGGGGGATGTGCTCCTGCACCTGCTTCGGGATGTGGTTCGGGTCCCGCCGCCGGTAGCGCACGACGGCCCAGGCGATCAGCCCCCACACGAAGACGGCGACGACGATGCCGGCGATGCCCATCCCGTACCAGAGCCGAAACTCCTCGTGGGACTGCTGCGTGACGCCCTTCGTTGCGCCGAAGGTCACGTTGCAGCCCGACAGGGCTGCGATGAGGGTGACGAGGAGGGCGGCCGGGAGGAGGCGCGCCCACCGCGGGGAGCGGCCGGGGCGCGGCGTCCTCGGGCGGGGCATGCGGCGACATTAGCCAGGGCCTTGTGCGGCGTTCCAAACGGCCGCCGCCCGTCCGCCCGTCGGCGCCCCGCCGCCCCTGAGCAGGAAGACCGCCCCGGCGGAGCGCGGGCCGGCAGCCCCGGCCCTGGTCCCTTGCGGGCGAGCCGCCTACCGCCAGGGCTCAGCCCGGCGGCAGCTTGGCGGTCGACTCCCGGACGGCCCAGGCGAAGATGCCCTTCGCCATGGTGGACGACTCGGCCTCGACGCGGGCCTGGAACACCTCGATCCGTGCCCGGTGCACCTCGGCGTTGTCCGGGGCGGCGAGGGCGGCGAGCTCGACGAGGTGGCCGGCGAGCCGGAGCAGGAGGTCCGACTCGGCCGCGTCGTTCCCGGCCTCGCCCACGAGCTGGCGGGCACGGCGGGCGAGGGCGGCCGCACCGGCGATAGGCCCGCCCGCCCCGCCGGTGAGCCCGGCGATCTCGGCGGCCAGCCTCGTGTCGGGGGCAGGCTTCAGGTTGGCGGGGTTGCCGTCGTACCAGCCGCCGTACTGGCGCCAGACGTTCCGCACGATGAACTCGGGGTCGTCGTAGACGGGCCGCAGGTAGGGGCGTTCCAACAGGTGCGCCGGCATGGCGACGGAGTGGAGGACCTCGTCGAGCCTGGCGCCCTCGTTCATCATGGCGATCGTCTGGTCGACGATGCTCTCGAGCAGCTCGGCCGTCTCCTCGAGCGCCCTGCGGATCCGATCGGCGCCGACCACCGGGAAGCCGTGCCCGGGCAGCAGGAACTCCGCGCCGAGCCCGGCCATCTCCCTCAGGGCGAGCGCCCACTCCCGCGGGTAGCGCTGCACCTTCTGCGGATTGCCGGCGTTCGGCGACGCCCAGATGAACAAGTCGCCCGTGCACAGCACCTTGTGGCCGGGCACCCAGGTCCAGGTGTGGTCGTCGGTCTCGCCTCGGGCATGGTGCAGCTCGAAACCCAGCCCGCCCACCTCCAACCGCTCCTCGCCCGCGTACGTGCGGTCCGGGTAGCGGTACTCCGTCGGCCAGATCGGCTGGGGCAGCTGGAACTGCCTCTGGTTGATGACGGCGTTGTAGCCGGCCGTCAGCTTGTAGCGGTCGAAGCGCGCCGGCATCGCCTCGTGCGCCACGACGGTCGGCCGTGGCCAACCCTCGCGGTCGGCCTCCTCCTCGAAGACGCCGACCCCGAAGACGTGGTCGACGTGGCCGTGCGAGAAGACGGCGGTGTGGAGCCGGGCGGGTGACCACGCCCGCAGCTGCTCGTGGATCTGCGCGGCGGCGAGGGAGTGTCCGGTGTCGACGAGGACGAGCCCGTCGTCGGTGACGAAGGCGGAGACGCGGGCGAAGGAGGCGACGAACGCCACACCCGGAGTGATCTCGACGAGGGTGGCGTTGGTGGAAAGGGGGTGGTGCGACCTGACGTCCGCCTGGCCGTTCCAGAGCTGCTCGGAGAGCTCGAGGATATCGACCACTGCACTGACACTACTCAGCCACTGCCGAGCGCTCAGGTAAGTGCCCCGGCCGACGAACGGCCGCCATCACCCGCCGCACAACCGGCGGGTTCACTCGAGGGCGTCAGCCCTGCGACGAGCTCTGCTGCTGCGGGTACTCGGCCTGCGGCGTCGCGGCAGGAGCCTGCGGCATCTCCGCCGTCGGCGACTGCACGGGCGGCGCCTGCACAGGCTGGACGGGCGGCGCCTGAACCGCCGGAGGGATCTGCTGCGGCGGCATGGCGGCCGTCTGCGAGGTCTGGCCCTCTTCGCCCTCCGCGGAGCCCTCGGCAAGGCCCTTCTTGAACTCGTGTGAGGCGCTGCCGATGCCGCGAGCGAGCTTCGGGAGCTTGCTCCCGCCGAAGAGCAGCACGATCACTGCGACGATGATGACGATGATGAGGTCTGGTCCGAGAATCTCAGCCGGAAACACCTGGCCCCCTTTCTGAGGACGACGTCAGGTTATGCGGTTTTCGACCCGCTCGGAACCGCGAACCGCCCGGGAGTCCATCCGAGCCACGATCCTCCGACCGACGTCACTCGCCTCGCCATTGCGGCGGCCGCTTCTCGGCGAAGGCCGTGGCGCCCTCGATGGCGTCCTTGCTCGTGAACACGGGCGTGATCTTCTCGCCGTTCATCCGCCACGCCTCGTCCTCGGGCAGGTCGAGCGACCGCATGAGGATCTCTTTCGACACCCGCACGGCGAGCGGGGCGTTCTCGCAGATGTGCTGGGCGAGCTCGATCGCGGCGGCCACCACCTGGTCGCCCGGTACGACCCGGTTCACGAGCCCGAGCGCCTCCGCTCGGCGGGCGTCGATGGTGTCGCCCGTGAGGGCGAGCTCGAGGGCGACGGACAGCGGCACCCGCTTCGGCAGCCGCAGGAGGCCACCGCCCGCTGCTGCGAGGCCCCGCTTCACCTCGGGGATGCCGAAGACGGCGTGCTCGGCGGCGACGACGAGGTCGCACGACAACATCAGCTCGCACCCCCCGGCGAGCGCCGCCCCGTTCACCGCCGCGATGAGGGGCTTCGGGAACCTGCGCTGGGCGATCCCCCCGAAGCCGTTCTTGGACGACATGATGTCCGGGTCGCCCGCCACGAAGGCCTTCAGGTCCATCCCGGCGCAGAAGGCCCGCTCCCCGGTGCCGGTGAGCACGACGGCCCAGACCTCGGGGTCCTCGGTCAGCTCGTCGAAGATGGCGTCGAGTGCCTTGGTCGTCGGCCCGTCGATGGCGTTTCGGGCGGACTCCCTGTTCAGGCGGACGACCTCGACCCGCCCGTGCCGCTCTCGGACGACGGGCTCGGCGGGCGTCTGGGGGGCCTGCTCGGACATGGCGATGCTCCTTATTTGGGTGACGGACGGGCCGGTGTCAGCTCCGGACGGCGGCGACGACGACGCCGAGCCGGCCGATGGACGCCTCGGCCTCCTCGACGAAACGCCGGACGAGCTCGCCGGCGGGGACGAGCTGCTCGATCGCCCCGATCCCCTGACCGGCGGGGTAGCACTCCTTCGCCGGGTCGATCCCCTCGTCCTCCGGCCCGGCGCCAAGGTGGAAGGCCCCGTCGCCCATCGAGCGCCCGAGCTGGGCAGGGAAGGGCTGCAGCTCCTCGAGGTGCTGCTCGAAGTAGGTCGTGTACTCGTTGCGCACGACGCGCATCGTCTTGCCTGAATAGGCGCGGCTCACCGTGGTCCCGTCCTCCCGCGTGGCGAGGAGGGCGTCCTTGTACCCCTGGACGGCCCTCGCCTCCGGGGTGGCGATGAACCTCGTCCCCACCCAGACCCCGTCGGCACCGAGGGCGAGCGCGGCGGCCAGGCCCCGGCCGTCGAAGATGCCGCCGGCCGCCACGACGGGGACCCGGTCGCCGACGGCGTCGACGATCTGGGGCACGAGCGGCATCGTGGCCACCTGCCCGGTGTGCCCGCCCGCCTCGGTCCCCTGGGCGACGACGAGGTCGCAGCCGGCCTCGACGGCCTTTCGGGCGTGGTCGACCTTGCCGCACATGTTGACCACGAGCACGCCGGCGTCGTGGCACAGGTCGACGACGGCGGACGGCACGCCGAGGCCCGCCACGAAGACCTTGGCCCCCTCGTCGATGAGCATCTTGACCTGCCCCTCGAGATCTCCGGGCATGGCGGTGAGCAGGTCGACACCGAAGGGCCGCTCGGTCAGCTGGCGCACCTGGCGAATCTCCTCCACCATCCGGGCGGGGCCCATCGTCGAGGCGCCGAGGCAGCCGAACCCGCCGGCCTCAGACACGGCGGCGACGAGCTGGGCGTAGGACACCCCGCCCATGCCGGCCAGCATCACCGGGTGCTCGATGCCGAGGAGGCGGGTGAGCCGGGTCTCGATCACGGGGTCAGTGTAGGAAGCCACGCCTTCTCCCGTCCTCTCGGCGCGCCCGGCCCGCAGCCTTCCCAGAGGCCAACCGAAGCGAGCGGAGCGAGCGAGGGCGGCAGCGATCTTGTCGCTCCTCCGCACCGCCGTCCTGCTCCCGCCGCCTGCCGCTTCTCCTCCCCGTCCCCGTCCCTGCCCGTCCCCATCCCTGCCCCTGCCCGTCCCCGTCCCTGTCCCCGCCGCGGATCGGAGGCACCCACCCGCAACCCTCCGGTCGGCCACTCGATGCGGCCTGCAGCTCCCGCCGCTCCTCCCAGCCGGCCACGTCCCGGCACGGAATCCCCGCCGCCCCTCCCAGCCGGCCACGTCCCGGCACGAAACCCCCCGCCTCGCCGCGGCCCACCGGAGGTGCCCACTCGCAACCCTCCGGTCGGCCACACCGACGCTCCGCCGCAACCGACCTCGGCCCGATGTCACACCCCCCTGAAAGGCTCGGCCCCGTGCAGGCGACCGGAGCAGCCACCAGAAGGCGCACGAAGCGGCAGTTCATGGCGGCGATCGACCGCACGGCCGGTGCACAGCACGGCCTCGTCACCCACGCTCAGCTGACGGCTCTCGGTGCCAGCAAGGCAAAGCTCCGCACGATGGTCGAAAAGGGCCAGGTGCTGAGGCTGACGCGGGGCGTCTACCGGCTGCCCGGGGCACCCCGCACCTGGCACCAGGCCGCCCGCGCCGCGACGCTCGCCGGCTCGGGCGCCGTGCTCAGCCACCGCGCAGCTGCTCACCTGCTGCTCGGTGACACCCGCCACACTCGCATCGAGGTCTGCGTCCAAAGGGGGAGGCGTCGCGCCCGCCGCGACGGCCTGACCGCTCACGCCACCCGGCGCCTCGACAATGCCGACGTGGCGGTCCGGTCCGGCATCCCGTGCACAAGTCCGCTGCGCACGCTCTCCGACCTCGGCGGGACCCTCCAGCAAGCCGAGCTCGAGGACACGGTCTGCAACTTCGTGAACCAACGGCTGATCTCGGCGCGTTCGCTCTGCGACTACCTCCTGGGGGGCGGTCGCGGCGCCCACCGGCCGGGCGCGCGGGCGCTCCGACGCTGCATCGACGCCGTGTTGGGCGCCAAGACCGAGAGCGTGGCCGAGCAGCGCCTCCTCCGGCTGTGGCGCGAATCCGGGCTCCCGAGCCCCGAAGCGCAGGTCGAGGTCCACGACGAGCAGGGTCGCTTCGTCGCAAGGGTCGACTTCGCCCTCACGCGAGAAAGGATCGCCGTCGAGATGGACAGCTGGCGCTACCACGGCGACCCGGCGAGCTTTCAGCGCGACCGGCTGAGGACGATGCGGCTGTCGATGCTCGGATGGCGGGTGATCCACGTCACGCCCGCCGCGCTCCGCGAACAACCCGAGGTCGTGCTCGCGGCGATCAGGAACGCTCTCCACGAGGCTGACCGTCGGATCGAGCGAGCGGCACCTCGCCGGCCACCTCCGAAGCGGCCGACGAGCCCCGCGAGCCCCGCCTGGCGCTGGCGACACCCTCGACGCCGACCACGACCAGAGCCCGTGAAGGGGTACACAAGTGGCGTCTGACGGCCGCCGCAGGCCGCCGCAGACCGGTGGCCATTTGGACACGCCCAACGGCCCGTCGATCACCTCCAGCCTCTAAGGTGACACGAGCTGTTCCGGACTGCGACAGCCGAGGCGGCCGGTAGCAGCCGAGGTAGCCGGCAGTACCGGGGAACTCCTGAGGCGCCCCACAAAGGAGTGGCATTGGCGAGAGTGACGAGACGCTCCGGCTCCTCGGCGGGAGGGGGAACGGAGGCCTACGCCGAGGGCATAGCTCCCGGCGTCGCCGGCGTACTCGCCGGACCCAACGGCACGGCGAGCCCGAGCTCGAACGGAAAGGGCGCCGGGCGCGCCGCATCCACGAAGTCGGCGGAGCTGTACAAGGGCTACCCGAGGGACGAGCTGCTCGAGGACTTCCGCCTCGCCTGTCTCTCCCGCGCCATCGACGACCGCGAGATCATGCTCCAGAAGCAGTCCCGGGTCTTCTTCCAGATCTCGGGCGCCGGCCACGAGATCCTGTTGCTCGCCCTCGCCCGCTCGCTCCGGCCGGGCTACGACTGGTTCTTCCCCTACTACCGCGACCAGTCCCTCTGCCTCGGCCTCGGGATGACACCCCGGGAGATCCTGCTGCAGGCAGTCGGCTCGGTGGAGGACCAGAACTCGGGTGGCCGGCAGATGCCGTCACACTGGGGCCACAAGGGCCTCAACATCGTCTCCCAGACGAGTTGCACGGGAAGCCAGTGCCTCCCGGCCGTGGGCTGTGCCGAGGCCTCCCGCTACATCGCCCCCCGCTCCCTCGAGGGCTGCACGGCTCACGGCGACGAGCTCACCTACGTCTCGCTCGGAGAGGGAGCCACGTCAGAAGGCGAGTTCTGGGAGAGCCTCAACACTGCCTGCACCCTTCACCTGCCGGTGCTCTTCCTCGTGGCCGACAACGGCTACGCCATCTCGGTGCGGGCTTCCGACCAGGCTCCGGCTCCGATCTCCGAGCTCGTGCGCGGCTACCGCGGCCTCGCCATCCACAAGTTCGACGGCACCGACTACTTCTCCTCTCGCACGAAGGGCGCCCAGGCGATCGCGAGGATCCGGGCCGGAGAGGGGCCGGGTCTCATCCACGCAACCGTGACCCGCCCCTACTCGCACTCCTCACAGGACACCCAGGCGAAGTACCGCCCCGCCGAGGAGCTCGCCGAGGAGGCGAGTCACGACCCCATCCTCCGCCTCGAGCAACAGCTCGTGCGCGCCGGGCTCCTCACCGAGGACAGGGCAGCCGAGATCAAGCAAGAGGTGAAGGAGCTCGTGGCGGCCGTGGCCCGCGAGGCGCTCGAGGCCGCTCGCCCCGATCCGTCGACGGTCACAGAGCACGTCACCGCCCTCCCGGACATCGAAGCCCCGACCGCAGCGAAAGAGCCGGCTACGACGACCGAGGTCCATCCGGCGGACCCGCTCAGCGAGCAGGCCTCCCGCGGCGAGCCGGTCGGCATGGGCGACGCCGTCCGCCTGACGCTCACCGAGCTCATGGCCAACGACGAGCGGATCCGCGTCTTCGGTGAGGACGTCGCCGACGCCCCCGAAGACGTCGTCGAGCAGGTGGAGGGCAAGGGAGGAGTCTTCGGCACGACGCACGGCCTGCAGAGGACCTTCGGGATCGCCCGCTGCTACAACACGCCCCTCGCCGAGGCCAACATCATCGGGCGGGGCATCGGTCAGGCGCTCCGCGGCCTCAAGCCGTGCGCCGAGATCCAGTTCTTCGACTACATCTGGCCGGCCATGCACCAGATCCGGGCGGAGGCGGCGACCACTCGGTGGCGTTCGAAGGGGAAGTTCACCGTCCCCCTCGTGATCCGGGTGGCGATCGGCGGCTACGTGAGGGGCGGCGCCATCTGGCACTCGCAGTGCGGCGAATCGATCTTCACGCACATCCCCGGCCTCATCGTCATCTTCCCGAGCAGGGCGAGGGACGCCGCCGGGCTGCTCCGGGCCGCCTTTCGCTGCGACGACCCGGTGCTCTTCCTCGAGCACAAGCACCTGCTCCGGCAGCGCTACGCCATGGACCCCTTCCCGCCGCCCGACTACGTGCTGCCGCTCGGCAAGGCGGCGACGGTGCGGGCCGGCAACCACCTCTCGATCGTCTCGTGGGGAGCCACGGTCCAGAAGTCGCTCGTCGCCGCCGAGAAGCTGGCCGCCGACGGGATCTCGGTCGAGGTCCTCGACCTCCGCACGCTCGCCCCTTGGGACAAGGAGGCCGTGGCGGACACGGTGGCAAAGACGAGCAAGCTCCTCGTCGTCCACGAGGACGTGATGACGAGCGGCTTCGGCGCCGAGGTCGCCGCCTGGGCCGCCGAGCACTGCTTCAGCGACCTCGACGGCCCCATCGAGCGGGTGGCTGCCACCGACACGTTCGTCGGCTACGAGCCGACGCTCGAGACGGCGATCCTGCCCCAGGTCGACGACATCGAGGCCGCCGCCCGCCGCTTGGCCGCCTTCTAGGCATACCGCCCGCCGCCCACCGCTTGGCCGCCTTCCAGGCCCGCCGAAGCGAGCGCCTCAGGCCCGCTCGGGGGCGTGCTTCTGCGTGAGCCGTACCACGAGCCGGCCGAGGAGGATCAGCCCGAGCACGAGCACGATGAGGACCAGCGCCGCGGCGTGCGCCAGGTGCTGCGCCGTCGAGCCCGGCTGGTCCCAGAAGATGTAGGCGACGTAGGTGAGGTAGCCCACCGACGAGTGGGTGAGCGTCGTGCTCGGGAACGAGTCGGTGAACGAGAGCGTGTAGAGCAGCGGTGCCGTCTCGCCGACCGAGATGGCGAGGGCGACGATGAGCCCCGTCGAGATGCCCGGGATGGCCGGTCTCAGCACCGCCGTCCTCAGCACCTGCGTGGGCGTCATGCCGAGCGATTCGGCGCCCTCCCTGTAGGAGGCCGGCACTCGTGAGATGGCGAGCTCGGTCGACTTCGCCACGTAGGGGACGACGAGGATCGAGAGCGCCAGCACCGCTGCCACGAGCGAGTAGCCCCAGTGCAGCCCGACGACGAGGGCCACGTAGGCCACGTAGCCGATGACGATGGAGGGAACCCCGGAGAGCACCTCCGAGGCGCCGCGAAGCACGGCCGCACGCCTCGGCTGCCGGCACTCCGCGATGTAGAGGCCGCAGCCGACGCCGACGACGCCCGCCACGACGAGCACGCCGCCGAGCAGCAGGAGGGTCCCGACGATGGCGTTGGCGAGGCCGCCGTCGGCCGTCGTGTGCGTCAGCATGCCCCAGCTCCACACCCGGGCGGCCTGTGCCACGACGCCGACGAGCACCCAGACGAGCGGCGCCACGAGGAGGAGCAGGGCCGTACCCGCGGCCGCCAGAAACGCCCGATCCCGCAGCACCCGCACCGGCGAGATCCGTTCCTCGGTCCAGTGGAGGCGGCCCCCCGCCGCCGCCCCCGAGGAAGACTCCTCCGGCAGCGCCTCGGGCGAGGCGAAGGCGGTCACAGCCCCGCTCCGACCGGGAGGGCGACGTCGTGGACGGATCGCCGCACCATCACCCGGGCGGCGACGTTGACGATGAGCGTGATGACGAGGAGCAGCAGGGCGGCCTCTGCGAGCGACCGCACTGCGAAACGGGTCGGATCCGTCAACGCCGAGTCGAGCTGGTTGACGATCGTGGCGGCGATCGTCGTCATGGTGTCGTAGATGTTGCTCGGCGTTCGGATCTGGCTGCCGCTCACCATGGCGACGGCGATGGTCTCGCCGAGCGCCCGACCGAGCCCGAGCACCGCCGCCCCGACGACGCCGGAGCGGATCCAGCGTGACTGCACCGTCCTGAAGGTCTCCCGCCAGGTCATCCCGAGCGCCTCGGCCCCTTCCTTCGGCGCCGTCGGCACCTGGCGGAGCAGGTCGCGGGTCGTGGCGGCGATGATCGGGATGATCATCACTGCGAGGACGAGGCCGGCCGTGAGAAGTCCTTCCCCGGCGCCGACCGGGCCGCGGAAGATGTCGAGCACCGGGACGTCGGGCAACTTGGCGAGGAGCGGGTAGACGTCGGTGGCGAGCAGGGGCCCGAGGACGAGCACGCCCCACAGACCGAAGACGACGCTCGGGATGCCGGCGAGCACTTCGAGGCAGAGGCCGAGGACGGCCGCCAGCCGGCGCGGCAGGCGCTCGGCGACGAGCACCGCCGCCCCGTAGGCGATCGGGAACCCGACGACGAGGGCGATCGCCGAGCACTCGAGCGTCCCGATAACGAGCGAGAGGGCGCCGTAGTGCGCCCCGACGAGATGCTCGACGCCGCCGGTGCTCACCGGGTTCGAGTAGAGGCTCCCGACGTTCCACAGGCTGCTCGTGAAGAAGCCGAGCCCGTTGAAGCGCACCGCCGGGAGCGCCTCGACGAGCAGCACCGCCACCATCGCGAGCAGGGCAGCGAGCGGCACGAGGGCCGCCGAGCCGGTGAGGGCCCGGAGCAGCCGCCCAGCGGCCGGCCGGCGGTCCGACCGGCGCCCCTGTCCTGGCGCGATGGTGGCGGTGGCCACGTCAGCTGATCTTCTTCAGCAGGCTGACCGCCACGGCAAGGGCGCTCGGCGGCAGCGGCTGGAAGTTGACGGCGTTCAGGTACGCCCCGGAGTTGCCCTTCGTCGGGTCCATCGCCCAGGCGAGGAACGACTTGAGGCCGCTCGCGACCGACGCGCTCGCCTGGTTGGTCTTCACGACGACGTACTCGAAGTTGATGATCGGGTAGCCGCCGCTCGCAGAGCCGTAGATGAGCGAGATGGCGCCGTTCGGCGGCACATGGGAGAAGCCGGAGGCCTCGGCGTGGATGGTCGAGGCCGACGGGAGCTCGAACGAGCCGGAACGGTTCTGCAGCATGGCCTCGCCGAGCTTCGCCTTCTGGGTGTCGGACAGGTAGCTGATCCCGATGTAGGCGACGCAGCCCGGCGTCGAGCCGCAGGCCGCCACCATGCCGGAGTTGCCCTTGGCGGCGAGCGCCCCGCTCACCGACGGGAACGACGGCGACGTGCTCGGGCCTTGCTTGGCGGCGAAGCTCGCCGAGTCCGAGTCGGCCAGATAGGACGTGAACAGGAACGAGTCACCGCTCGAGTCCGAGCGGTGCACCGGCACCACCTTCTGGTTCGGCAGCTTGACACCCGGGTTGAGCGCCTTGATCGCCGAGGAGTCCCAGTTGGTGATCGACCCGTCGTACATCCCGGCGAGGACCTTGCCGTCGAGCTTCAGATGGGTCCCGGCGAGGGTCGGCAGGTTGTAGTTGATCATCTGGGCCGAGATGGCGACCGGGATGTTCTCGAGCGTCGGGTAGGTCGTCGAAGTGCCGGGCGGCAGGTAGGCGTCCGAGGCCCCGAGCACCGTCGTCCCGCTCTCGGCGTCGGCGATGCCGGTTCCCGAGCCGTCCGCCCCGGACGTCGACGAGAACCCTGAGTGCGTGTTGGCATAGCCGCTCACCCACGACTGGTAGAGCGGGTAGAGCAGCGACGAGCCGTCCTCGGTGAGCGAGGCCTTGCCGGACGACTTCTCCAGGGCGGCGAGCTGCGCCGAGAGCGAGGAACCTCCGCTCGGCGACAGGGCAGGCGAGCCCGACCCGGAGGACGTGGTCGTGGACGAGCCGCTGCTGCCGCAGGCCGCCAGCGTGACGGCGGCCAGCGCCAAGGCGGCCAGCGGAACGGCGACAGGGCCGACGAGGCGCCCCGGGTGCCGGAGCGCGGTCCGTCGCCGTGAGTGGGGGGCGGGTTTCGAAAAGAAGGGGGTCATAGTGGTTTCACTCTCCTTGGTGGGGGGTTGGGGGAAGGAGAAGCGCGAGCGCCTCGATCCGAGTTGGGCGGCCCCGCCGAGCAGCCATGTCCCGCAGCCTCGGGCCGAGCGCCTCAGCCGAACTCTCCGCCCAGGTAGCGGGCGGTCTCGGGGCGCTTGGGCGAGCCGAAGAGATCTGCCGTCGGGCCGGCCTCGACGAGCTGCCCCTGGTAGAAGAAGGCCGTCCGGTCGGACACCCGCCGCGCCTGGGCGAGGTTGTGGGTGACGATCACCATCGTCACCTTCTGCTTCAGCCGCACGAGGAGCTCCTCGACGGCCTCGGTCGAGATGGGGTCGAGCGACGAGGTGGGCTCGTCGAGCAGGAGCACGTCGGGCGCGACGGCGAGGGCCCTGGCCAGGCAGAGGAGTTGCTGCTGGCCGCCCGAGAGGCGGAAGGGCGAGTCGCCGAGCCGGTCGGCGACGGCGGCCCACAGGCCCACCTCGGCGAGATGCGTCTCCGCCACGTCGTTGAGGGCGGTCCTCGGCGCCATCTTGTGCGCCCGGACGCCGGCGACGACGTTGTCCCGGATGGACATGGGAAAGGGGTTCGGCCGCTGGAAGACCATCCCGACGCGCTTGCGCACCACGAGCGGGTCGGCGGCCCTTCCGTAGATCTCCGCCCCGTCGAGCAGGACCCTGCCGTGCATGAAGAACCCGCCGACCTTGTCGTTCATCCGGTTGAGGGAGCGGAGGAACGTGGTCTTCCCCGACCCGGACGGCCCGACGAGCGCCGTGATCTGGTGCCGGGGCACCTTCAGATGGACGTCCTCGAGCACCGGCGCCCGGCCGAAACCGATCGTGAGCGCCGCCGCCTCCATGCGGGGCTCCGCCACCGGCGCGCCCCGCTGCACCGTCGGGCTGCTCCGCACGACCGCCGGGAGGCCCGCGGGCGCGCCGCTCGCAGGTCCCGCCCCTGTCACTGCCGCCATGCGATCGAACCTAAGGGGGTGGCGGTGAACGGGAGGTGAACCTACGGTGAACCCGGAGGGACAATCAGAAGATGTGGCGCCCTAGTGACAAGAGTTGCGAGGGCACCTTGCCACCATGTCAAGCAGCGATAGCAGCGCCTCAGACGAGCGGCGCGAAGCCCTGCCGGAGCGTGTTCTCCGTCACCACGCGTGGCTGGAGGAACTGGAGGAGGTAGTCGGGACCGCCCGCCTTCTGTCCGAAACCCGACATGGCGTGCCCGCCGAACGGCTGCCTGCCCACGACCGCCCCGACGATCTCCCGGTTGACGTAGACGTTGCCGGCCCGCAGGCGCTGGGCCGCCGACGCGATGTGGGACGGCGAGCGTGAGACGAGCCCGGCCGTGAGGGCGTACTCGCCGGCGTTGGCGAGCTCGATGGCGTGGTCGAAGTCACTCGCCGTCGTGACGGCGACGACCGGCCCGAAGATCTCCTCGAGGGCGATGCGGGAGCCGGGCTCGACGCCGTCGACGATGGTCGGACCGACGAAGTAACCGCGCTCGGGCAGGTCGTCGCGCTGGAGCACCACCGTGCCGAAACCCGGCGCCTGTTCCTGCCAGCGCCGGATCCGTTTCAGGGCGTCCTCGTCGATGACCGGCCCCATCTCGGTCCCCATCACCGCCGGGTTGCCGATGGCGAGCGCCCGGGCGGCCTCGACGAAGCGCTCGAGGAAGGCGTCGTGCACCGACTCGACGACGACGACCCGGCTCGCCGCCGAGCAGCGCTGGCCGGCGAAGCCGAAGGCCGACTTGACCGCGGCGGGCACGGCGACGTCGAGGTCGGCGTCCGAGTCCACGACGAGGGCGTTCTTGCCCCCCATCTCGGCGAGCACCCTTCGGACCTCGCGCTGGCCCGGCACGGTGCGTGCGGCGACCTCGTTGAGGTGCAGCCCGACCGCCTTCGAGCCGGTGAAGGCGACGGTGACGACCTGCGGGTGGGTGACGAGCAGCTCCCCGATCTCCTCGCCGTAGCCGGGGAGGAAGGCCACCGTTCCCCGCGGCGCCCCGCCGGCGAGGAGGGCGTCGACCAGCACCCGGGCGATCGCCGGCGTCTGCTCCGCCGGCTTCAGCACCACCGGGTTGCCGGCGACGAGCGCCGCCGAGGTCATGCCCGTCGGGATGGCGAGCGGGAAGTTCCAGGGTGCGATGACCGCCGTCACGCCGCGGCCCTCGTAGGTGAGCCGGTTCACCTCACCCGGCGGCGACTGCACCTCGCCGCCCCGGTCGAGCTCGACCGCCCGGCGCCCGTAGTACTCGAGGTAGTCGATCGCCTCGCAGACGTCCCCGTCGGCGTCGGCCCAGCCCTTGCCCGCCTCGACGACCTCGAGGGCGGCGATCTCGAAACGGCGCTCGCGCAGGTAACGGGCGGCACCGAACAGGACCTCGGCCCGCTCGGCGCCCGACCGGCGCGACCACGCCTCGAAGACGGCGGCGCCCGCCTCGACGGCCTGGGCGACCTCGTCCGGTCCACAGCACGCCGAGTCGGCGACGACGGCTGCGGGGTCGGCCGGGTTGACGGACTGGATGACGCGGTTCGTCTGCACGTCCGCCCCGCCGATCGAGCCGGCGACGAAGTTCACGACGGCGCGAAGGCGCCCGTCGACCGCTTCGCGCATCGCCTCGCGCACCGGGGCGCGGTGCCACTCGGCGAGGGCCTCCGGCCGGTAGTCGCCCGGGGGGCCCGAGACCTCGCCGCCGACCACCGAGTGGCGGACGGCGGCGGCCCGTTTCGTCGCCGGGCGGGCGAGCCGGCCCGGCCGGCCCGGCCGGCGGCCGGCCCCGAGCGAGGCGGCCGCCCCGCCGGCGGAGCCGCCGTCGAGCTTCGGCTTGGTGAGGAGCAGGTCGAGCCCTTTTCCCTCGGCGAAACGGTGCCGGACGAAGCTCTCGTTCGACGTGTTCTCGAGGAGCCGCCGCACGAGGTAGGCCATGCCTGGGACGAGCTCGCCGATCGGGGCGTACACCCGCAGGCGGAGGCCCCGGCGCCGGACCGCCTCGTGGACAGGCTCGGCCATGCCGTAGAGGAGCTGGATCTCGAAGCCGTCGTCGGGGATGCCGGCGGTGCGGGCCGCCGCCATGGCGTAGGCGAGCGAGCGGAAGTTGTGGGTGGCGAAGGCCGCCCGCACCCGCCCGTGCGCCGCCAGCAGGGCCCGCGTGCAGCGCTCGTAGTTGAGGTCGGTCTCGGCCTTCTGCTGGTAGACGGGGACTTCCCAGCCGGCGGCGCGGGCGACGATGGTCTCGGTGTCCCAGTAGGCGCCCTTCACGAGGCGGACCGAGATGGGCACGGGCCGCCCGGCGCCCCAGGCGAGCAGCGCGCCGAGGTCCTCGAAACTGTCCTTCAGGTACGCCTGCACCACGATGCCCGCCCGCAGGCCTGCGAGGTCCGGCTCGTCGAGCAGCTCCCGGAAGAGGCGGTGCGTCAGCTCCTTCTCCTCGTAGCGCTCCATGTCGAACCACACCTGAGCGCCCCTGGCGGCGGCCGTCGTGAGGACAGGAAGGAGGCGGCGCTTGGCGGTGGCGATGCCGGCTTCCGCCGTGAGCGGGGCGAAGTCCGGGGCGAGGGCGCTCGGCTTGATCGAGACGGCCACGCGGCCGAGGGGGCCGAGGTCGTCGCGCTCGAGCAGGGGGCTCGCCGGCCACTGCTCGCTCGCGTCGAGGAGCGTCGTCACGACGTGCTCGAGGCGGGCGGCATAGGCATCGGACTCCGAATGCGAGAACGTGTGCTCGCCGAGGAGGTCGATGGTGACCGCTGTCCCGCCCCGCCACAGCCTGCCGAGCTCGACGGCGGCCTCGCCAGGGTCGGACCCGACGATGAACTGGCGCGCCATCCGGCTCACTTCCCGCTCGGCGGTCCTGGCGACAAAGCGGGCGCCCCCGGGTAGGTGGGAGGCGGCCCTCACGCCCGCCCCGATGACGGGCGGGGCGTGCGACGGGTCGAAGTACTCGGCGAGGTGCCTCGTCGTGTCCCGGGCGCCGTCCATGGCCGGGAACACGTCGACGAAGCGGAACAGCTGGGTCTGGAACTCCGGCATCCTCATGGCGAGGCTCATCATCAGCTCGGTGAGGCGCGAGAGCTCGTAGGCCCGGGCCGACGCCCCTCCGCCGAGCTCGGCGATCTCCCGGGCGATGGCGACCACGTCGCGCTCGTACGGCTCCGCCACAAGGGGTGTGGAACGACGCTGTGCCACGGGCCGGACGCTAGCCCCGCGCCCCGGCGAGGGACGCGGACGGCCGGGGGCTGCACACGGCCCACTCGTACCCCCGCCCGCTCTCCCGCGTAACGCCGCCGCGCCCCGGGGCGAGCGCCGAGAATTCAAGTGAATTCAGGCAGTACGACCGAGGGCTCCCGGGGTACCGTTAACGGCATCATGCGGCGAGTCCTCGGGAGTCCGAAACGAGACGAGACTCCGGCGGCCGACAACGCCGGGGTGCGCCGTCCCGACGACCAGGCGGGCGACGAGATCGACCGCCGGGTGACGCGGATGTTCGCGCTCGTCGAGGAGGCGATCGCCGGTGCCACCCACGCCCTGCTGACCGGCGACCGGGAGGCGGCCCGGGCGCTCGTCGCCAGTGACGCCGCCCTCGACGAGCTCTACCTCGAGCTCGAGGAGCTGGTGTACGACAAGGTCGTGCAGGGCGGGTTGTCGCTCCCCGAGACCCGCTGGCTCCTCGCCGTGCTGGCGATGCTGCCGGAGCTCGAGCGGTCCGGCGACCTCGCCGAGCACGTGGCCCAGCGGGCGACCCGCAGCCTGCCTGCCGAGATGCCCGCCCGCTGCCGCGGCTACATCGAGCGGATGGGCGAGGTCGCCTCACGGATGTGGCGGATGGCGGCCGACGCCTACGCCGAGCAGCAGAGCGGCGCCGAGGGCATCGACCGGCTCGACGACGAGATGGACGACCTGCACGTCGAGTTCATCGCCGAGCTGGTCGGCGGCGCCGTGCCCGTCCCCGTCGCCATCGAGCTCGCCCTCGTCGGACGGTTCTACGAGCGCCTCGGCGACCACGCAGTGAACCTCGCCCGCCGGAGCCCCGCCCGCAGCGAGCTGAGGCCCGCCTCCGCCGGCTGAGCCTGCTCATTTCGAAACGGTTCTGTCTCGTTTCGAAACCCAGCCCGTCGGGCACCAATCCGCCGTGACCCTCTCCCGCCGGCGGCCCCCCACCGTCGACGCCGCCCCCACCGTCGGCGCCGCCCCCACCGTCGCCGCCACCCCCTCCGTCGCCGTCACCGTCGCCGCCGCCACTCCCTCCGTCACCGCCATCCCCTCCGCGACCGGCCGACCGCAGGGTCGTTCCTCCGACCCCAGCGTCGGCCGCACTTCGCAGGAGGCCGCTCCGCCCCCGATCTCGCCGCCCCCGCCGCCGCAGCCCACGCCCACTCCGAGCGCCTCGAGCGGCCGCACCGCCCCCGCCACGCGGATCGGCTCACCGAAGGGTCGCCCCCGCAACCCCGACGTCGACCAGGCGATCATCCGGGTGACCGTCGAGCTCCTCGCCGAGCGGGGCTACTCCGGGCTCACGGTGGACGAGATCGCCCAGCGGGCCCACGTCGGCAAGGCGACCATCTACCGCCGCTGGCCCTCGAAGCTGCCCCTCGTCATCGAGGCCGTCAGGGCCGTCGGCGAGGAGCAGGTGGCCACCCCCGACTCGGGCACCGTGCAGAGCGACGTCCTCGAAGTGCTCGAGAGCTTCATCGCCGCCCTCCACACCCCCCTCGGGCGTGCCCTCGTCCGCCTCCTCGCCGACGCCGCCCCGGACCCCTCCCTCCGCCACATCGTCTACGAGGAGTTGATCCTCCGCCGCCAGACCGCCCTTCGCGTCATCCTCGAGAGGGGGATCGCGAAGCACGAGCTCCGTGAGGACGCCGACCTCGACCTCGCCCTCGAGCTCGGGACGGCGGCCCTTCTCCACCGCCTCGTCGTGAGCGACAGGCCGCTCGACGTCGACTACGCCACGCGAGTCGCCGAACTGCTGCTGAAGGGCTTGGCGCCGCCCGGCTGAGCGTGAACCGGCGACCGCAAGTACCGTCGGATTCATGACGACTCCGTGGCTCGACGACGCCTGCTCGCTCGTCGAGGCGTTCCGACGTGGCGACCTCTCCCCGCTCGAGGCTCTCGAGGCCTGCATCGAGGCAAGCGAGGCGAGCGAGCTCAACACCTTCAGCCACACCGACTTCGATCGGGCTCGTGAGGCGGCGGCGGCGGCCGACGTGGCGCTCCCGTTCGGTGGCGTCCCCTTCGGCGTAAAGGAGCTCGAGAAGGTCGGCGGCTGGCCCTACACCGAGGCCTCGACCATCTTCGCCGACCGCGTCGCCGAGCACGACGACACGTCGATCGGCCGCCTCCGCCGGACCGGCGCCGTCCTCGCCGCCCAGACGACGTCGAGCGAGTTCGGCGGCATCAACTGCACCTCAACGCCCCTTCACGGCACCACACGAAACCCCTGGAATCCCGCCCACACGCCCGGCGGGTCCTCTGGCGGTTCGGCGGCTGCCGTCGCCGGCGGGCTGCTGCCGATCGCCACCGGAAGCGACGGCGGCGGCTCCATCCGCATCCCGGCCGGGTTCACCGGGCTGTTCGGGTTGAAGGCCACCTACGGGAGGATCCCGAAGGGGCCGCCCACCGGCGTCGAGCCCCTCACGAGCGTGCTCGGCTGCCTGTCGAGATCGGTGCGGGACACCGCCAGGTTCTTCGACTGCATGAACGGCTTCGACGTCCACGACCCGCTCAGCCTCCCGCCCGTCGGCGGGTGGGAGGACGGGCTCGGCTCCCTCGCCCTCGAGGGCCGCACCGCCGCCCTCCTGCCGGATCTCGGCATCGCCCAGGTGAGGAGCGAGGTGGCCGAGGCGGTGAGAGCCGAGGGCGAGGCGCTCGCCAAGGCGGCGGGGCTGCGACTGGTCGAGGTGACGCCGACGCTCCCGCCGCTCCGCTCCCAGTGGGCGCTCGCCGGCCAGGTGGCGCTGGTCGCCGACCTCGGCGACGCCTACCCCGCCTGCGTCGAGGACATGAGCTTCGAGATGCGCCTCGGGCTGGAGGTGGCGAAGGACCGCTTCACCCTCGAGCGGGCGGCTGGGGTCGAGACGTACCGCAGGCAGCTCAACGAGGCGATGGCGGCGCTCTTCGAGCAGGTGGACTTCGTGATCTGCTCGACCAACCCCGACGTCGCCTTCGCCGCCGAGGGGCCGCCGCCGCTCACCCTGCCGGGCCGCGATCTCGTCGCCGAGCTCGGTTTCACCCGGGCGGCGATGAACCAGGCCGCGCTGACGGCCCCGTCGAACATGAACGGCAGCCCGGCGATGTCCCTCCCGCTCGCCACGGTGGACGACCTCCCGGTCGGCGTCCAGGTGCTCGCCGCACACCACCGAGAGCAGCTCCTGCTGGACCTCGCCCTCATCGCCGAGCGGGAGCTCCCGTGGCCAAAGGTCGCTCCTGGGGCTCCGCCCGGCCGGACCTCCTGAGCCGGGAGAGCAGGCCCGGCAGCCTCGAGCGCCCCGGTGGCGACGCCGGCTCCGATGCCGCGGAGGGTTCGGGCATGAGCGAGATGGCCGCCGGAGGAAGGGATCCGTAGACGAGGACCGCCTCGCCCGCAGGCACACGGCGGAGCGAGCCGGCTGAGGCGGTGCGCCGCCGACCGGCGGTCTCGGTTCGGCTCGCCGTGCCGTCGCCGGCGACGGTGCGGGACACCTCGACGGCGTCGTGCTCGCCGATCAGCTGCTCGAGACGGTCGAGCGTGAGCGCGTCGGAGATGCCGCCGCAGACGACCTTGGCGCGGTGGTTGTTCACGATCGTCGACCACCGCCTCCCGTATCGAGCCTCGATCTGCGCCAGGTCCTGCCACACCGTGAGGAGCGTGATGCCGTGCCCGGCGGCGGTCGACACGATGCCGTCGAGCTCGGCGAGTGGCGCCACGTTGGCCGCCTCGTCGAGCACCATGAGGAGACCAGGTTCGAGCCGCCCGCCCGCGCGCGCCGCTGCCTCGAAGGCGGCGTCCATCGCCTCGCGGACGAGCGCGGTGAAGACCGGCCGAAGGCGCTCCTGCTCGCGGGCGGGCGCACAGCAGTAGAGCGTGCGGACGCCGCCGTCGGGCCGCCGCTCGACGAGCGTGCGCGGGTCCAGGCTCGCCCGGAAGGTCGAGGCGGCCACGCCGGGATCGGCGAAGCCGGCGACCACGGTCTCCGCCGTCGAGAAGACCGATGCGCGCTGGCGGTCCTCTCGCGAGAAGCTCGTCCTCGCCGCCCGCGTCGCGTCGGGCACGGCCGCCAGCTCGAGGGCGAGGAAGGGCTCGGCCACCTCCTCGTCATCGATCCACCGCACCACGTCCGACATCGAGGCGCCCGCTGTGGCGGCTGCGAAGAGGAGGGGCGCAAGGAGCTTCTCGGCCGCCGAGTACCAGAAACCCGCGTCCTCCATGCCGTGGTCGGCCGCCGCCACCGAGCACATGGCCGCCGCGATCCGGCGTGCGCCGGGCCAGGTGCCCGAAGCGAGGAGGGGCGACCATCCCTCCAGCTCGCCGGGGGCGAGGGTGGGCGAGCCACCGGCCGTGCCGGTGGGGTCGTACACCGAGACCGGGCCCCGGCCGCGGCGCCACTCGATCGTGTCGCGCAGCAGGTCCGACTTCACGCTCGTGGCGATCACCGGACCCTCCCAGTGGCGCATCGCAGGGATGGCGAGCCCTGTCGTCTTGCCGGACTGGGACGGCCCGACGACGAGGACCGACTGGTGGGTCTCGGCGGCGAGGAGGCGCCGGCCGTGACGCCCGAGCGGGACACGGTCGCCCGGATGCTCCCGAACCACGAGCGGGGCGAGGTCGGCCGCCCGAGCCCAGCCCGTCTGGCCGCCCCCGCGCGGGAGACGGGCACGGCGCCGCCACGCCACCCACGCCGCCAGGGCCGCCACGCTCAAGAGGCCGGCGAGGAGGATCACGAGCACGATGCCCGGACGGCGCAGCCGGTGCAGCAACGCGGCGAGGAGGACGAGGAGCACGAGGCCTCCTGCGAGCGCGTCGCCGGAGGCGCCCGGGCCCGAGGGAGCCCGCCGGCCGCCGCGAGCGGAGCTGCCCGGCCTGCGGGACGAGGCGGGTCCCGCGGCGCGACCGGACCTGGCGGTCACTCCGAAGGCTCGGCGAGGCGTTGGTCGGTGTCGACGATCGGACGTTCGACGGAGCTCACGAGGTGCTCCACGAGGAAGCTGCGACCGGCGACCCGCCAGAGGGCCACGCCACGAGGAAGGGTGGAGAGCAACGCCAGCTCCTCCTCGGAACAGCCGAGCGCGGCGGCGAGCGCCGGCAGCTCCGAGGCGGGCTGGGCGTAGCACACCACGGTCTCGGAGTCGGCGAGGAGGCCATCGGCGAGCCGGGAGGCCTCGCTCCCCGCCGCGCCGCTCGAGGCGAGGTCGCTCACCCTGTGGCAGACGGCGACGTTGCAGAGGCCCTTCGCCCGGGCGAGCTTCCACGACGAGCGCAGGTAGCGGGCGACGGCGACCTCGGAGAGCACCGCCCACGCCTCATCGACCACGAGCAGGGTCATGGACGAGGCGACGGAGGTCATGGACTCGAGCCACGCGGCGGCGCACACCATGAGCGCCGGCAATGCCTCCGAGTGGTAGACGGCCGACAGGTCGACGACGAGAGGAGCTGGACCGGCGCCGTCGCCTCCGGCTACCCGGGCCGACGTGGTCCCGTCGAACATCCCGGCGAGGTCGCCGAGCACGAGCCGGCGGAGCTCGAGACCGGCGTCGCGCCCGTCCTCCTCGAGCACTCTCGCCGTCACGCCGGCCGCCCGGGCGGCATCGTCGTCCGGCCGCAGCATCGAGAGCACGACCCCGGCGAGCGTGGGGGCCGGCTCACGACGTTCGAGGGCGGCGAACGTGGCCGAGTCGAGTGCCACCTCGATGGCGAGTTGCTCGCGGGGCAGCACTCGCCGGTGCATGGTCGCCTCGGCGAGGGCGCGAAGCAGGACGAGCCGGCGCTGGCGCGTCGCACCGCCGGCTGGTCCGTCCACCTCCCGCTCGGGCGCCGGCCCCACCCCGTCGAGTGGGTTGACCCGCACACCGCCCTCGGGAGCGAGCCGGATCGGCCGGCTGCCGAGCGCCACGGCGAGGGGGGCGTACTCCCCCTTCGGGTCGAGCACCGCGATCTGGCGGCCGAAGCTCGCATGACGGAACAGATACGTCTTCACGAAGGCGCTCTTGCCACGGCCGATCTGTCCGACCACCGTCATGTTCGGGTTGGTGAGCACGCCTGTTCTGTAGAGGGCGAAGGGGTCATGGGCGAACGTCCCGCCGGTGAGGTCCCGCCCGACGAGGACCCGGCGCACCGGCAGTGGCCGGGCCGAGGCGAAGGGATAGGCCGCGCCGAGCTGGGCGGTCGTCGCCTCGTGCACCGGCAGCGAGAGCCGGCTCACCGACATCCCCGCCCGAGCGGCAGCGCGCAACAGAAACCCTCCTCCTGCGCGCCGTACAGCCTCCGGAGCTCGAGCTGGGCGACGGCGGCTGCCTGCTCGACCCGCTTGCAGGCCTCCTCGAGGCGGGTCCGGCTCGCCTCGGTCACCGTGACGTAGCCCGCGTAGCGGAACCCGGCGTGCCCCTCGGCGAGCTCGTCCTCCCGCTGCAGCCGGGCGTCCTGCTCGCGCCGGGCACGGGCCGTCACCGCGAAGCCGTGCCGCTCCCGCAGGTCCGCGTCCGCAGCACCGGACGTGCGCTCGCGCTCGGCCCGGCGCACGGCCGAGAGCGGAGGAAGGGGCGCCATCGTGACGGCGAGGCTGCGACGCATGCCACCGCCGACGAGGAGCGGGAGGAGGAAGTCGGCGCCGACCTCGGCCCGGGGCCACTCGGCGATCCAGTAGGCGGCGTGATGGGCGGCGTCGGTCGAGAGTGAGGCCCACCGCTCTCGCACTCCGACGGGCCAGGGCCAGATGGCCGGCATGTCGGTCGCCTCGAGCTCGAAGCACTGGCGGAGAGACGAGGCGAGCTCGCGCGGCGACAACGGGGCAGAGCACTGCAGGCCGGCGGCCGAGAGCCGCTCGCCGAGGCGGTCGAGCTGGAAGAGGAGCTCGGCGGCGCTCGGGTCGGCCTGGTGGGCGCCCCGCCGGCGCGTCGCCGTGGCCTTCACAGCGACGGCCAGGAGGACCTCACGCGACCACAGGAGCGGCGAGACCTCCTCGAGCAGCCGCGAGTAGGCCGAGGCGGCGGCTCCGTCCCCGATCGGGCGGTCCGAGCAGGGCCCGTCGAGGAGGGCGGGGTAGGAGCGGGCGATCCACTGGAGCCTGTAGGGACCACCACCCTCGCTCGCGACGGCAGCGAGCGCGACCGACCAGGCGGACACCCGGGCGGAGCGCTCGTCGGGCGAGAGCAGCGCGAAGCCGTCGCCCGAGACCCGCAGCACGCTCGTCCACGTCCCGAGCCCCTCGTCGCAGACCACGCCGATGGGCCGGTCGCCCGGGAGCTGGAACATCGAGAGTCGGGACAGCGCGCCGGGGCCCCGTTGCTCGCGCTCGGACCACGGCCGGTAGTTCCCCTCGGCGGCCTGGCGCGAGGCGTAGCGGGCGAGCGTCGGGGCCCACTCCTCGACGCTCCGGCCCCGCACCGGCCAGGTGGCGGCGGCGATGGCCGCGCCGGCGCACGCCAGGGCGGCGAGCAGGCCGACGGCTCCTCCGACGGCGCGCAGCACTCCCGTCGCGAGGAGGAGCCCCGCGCCGACACAGGCGATCTGGCCGCTCCGCCAACCGGCGATCAGCCCCCTCGTGCTTCTCGGCCCGAGCCGGTAACGAGGGAGAGGATCGTTGGCGTTCACCGGCGTCCTCCCGGGGTGAGCTCTGCGGCCGGGGCGAGGGCCTCCTCGAGCTGACGAAGACGCCCGAGGCCACCGCTCGAGGGTGCGGGCGGCGACCCGCCGGCGCCCGAGGGGACCACCGCTCCGCCCGAGCTCGCCGGCGTTCCGGCGTTGCGGGTCGGGATCGTCCCGCCCGGCACTGCCGCACCCGAGCCGCCCGAGCCACCGCCACCGCCACCGGACTGCTGCCTGAAGCGGTCGGACAACGCGGCGGCGGCGCTCGAGCCGGCCGCGCCGACGCGGCTCCCGACGGCTCGCGATCCCCTCCGCCCGATCCCGTCGAGGTGCGACACCGCCCCCTGCTCCACCATCGGGATGAGCCGCAGCACGGCGAAGGGCGACACCGCAGCGAGAACCAGCAGGGCGATCCCGGCCATCACGCCCGAGAAGCTGGAGAACGGCCCCGTGAGCGCTCCGACGGCCAGGGCGAGGACCGCGGCGATCACGAGCTTCACGAGCACGAGCCCGCCGAGCGTCTCGCCGAGCCGGCGTGCCCAGTGCGACGTCGCAGGCCAGGCGAGCCCGGCGAGCGCAAGAGGCAGGAAGAGCGTGGCGATGGCGACCGCCGCCGCCCTCACGACGAGCTCGAACCACACGAAGAAGCACACGAGGCAGAGGGCGAAGCTCAACAGGCAGTCCACGAAACCCGACAGCGGCCCCTGGAAGTAGCCGGCGAGCCCGGTGAACATGGCGAGCGGCTTCGAACCGGCCGCCGACAGCACGGCGGTGCTCGCCTGGTCGGTGGCCGCCAGCCCGAGCCGGACGAGCTGCACGACGACGGCCGTGAAGAGGATGGCGAAGGGCAGCCGCACGAGGGCGGTGCGCAGAAGACCGGAGGCGTCCTGACGGGCGACCGCCTGGATGACGGCGAGGCCGAGGAGCGGGAGCGTGACGGCCGCACCGATCGTGGCCATCACCCCGAAGTCAGCCCCGAAACCCGACCCGCCGAGGAAGGGCTCGGTCGTCGCCCCGAGCGCCCGCCAGAGGCCGAGGAGGAGGTGGACGTCCCCCTCGGCCATCCATTTGTCGAGCGTGTTGAAGATGGCGTTGGCGATGTCCTCGGCGAGCGACCCGAGGCCGGAGGCCGTCAGGCCGACATGGGCCACCGCCATCACCCCGACAGTGGTCACGGGTCAGTGGAAGGTGTGGCCGGCGCCGAAGAGGAAGTTCACGACCGTCGGGGCCGCCCCGATGATGAGGGCGGCTGCACCCGACACGAGCACCGCCCGGCGACCGCTCGAGGAGTACTGGTAGTTGTTCGTGTGGCTGCCGAGCGCCCAGACGGCCGCCCCGACGACGAGACCGAGGAGGGCGGCGAGCAGCGCCCACCAGCCGATCCCGTTGGCGAGCTGCTCGAGGGTGTTGTGGCCGGGCAGGCCGTTGGCCGAAGGGTCGAGGGAGACGACACCGGCCGCGAGGACGCGGCCGGCGAGAGTGCTCGGCATCGTGAGCCTCCTCCTGCGCTCGAGGCGCGAGAGAACCGCAGAAAAAGGGCCGGGGGCGCGCCGGAGGCGACGACGGCGAGAGAAGGGGAGGAGCCCGCAGTGCGGCGAGAGCGAGTCGAGGACTCGGCCAAATCACCGTAGACCCGGCGGTCCTCGGCCGCAAGAGGCGCGAAGACCGAGAACGGTGGGCGCCAGCCCGGGGCCGCCTGAGCGCCGTCCGACGAGGCGGCCCCACCGCCGCTCCTGGCAGACTGGAGCCGTGAACTGGTCGAGGGGATGGTCGTCGGCCGCCTCTTCGACCGAGATGCCCGCCGACTGACGTGGCGAGCATCGTGCGAGTGACCGTGGCCGAGATCGCCGCGGCCGGCGGCGGCGCCCTCGTGCTCATCATCCTCGCCGCCTACCTCGGCGCCCGGCGGGGGAAGCGCGCCCTGCGCCAGCGGGTCGCCGTCGTCTCGACGAGGCTCGGAGCCGACGCCGCCCTCGACGAGCCGAGCAGCCTCGAGCAGGTCCTCGCCAACCTGGAGCGAGCCGCCGACACCGCCGCCGAGACCGTCACGGACGCCACGTCGGAGGCGATCCGACTGCGTCGGGCGCTCGACATGCTGCCGCAGGCCGTCCTCATCCGGGACGAGCACGGCGAGACCGCCTTCGCCAACGAGAAGGCGGCCGCCCTCATGAGCGGGCGCCACGGGGACGCCCTTGCCGCTCAAGCGGTCGAGGAGCTGCTCGCCAGCACGCCCATCGGCTCCTCCGAGGTGCGGACCCTCGAGCTGTACGGGCCGCCGCGGCGCACCCTCGTCGTGCGGACCGAGAGCATCGACAGCGGCACCCGGGTGCTCGGAGTCATGGCCGTGATCGACGACGTGTCCGAGCGGCGGCGCCTCGAGGAGGTGCGCCGCGACTTCGTCGCCAACGTGAGCCACGAGCTGAAGACGCCGATGGGGGCGCTCGGGCTGCTCGCCGAGACGCTGCTCGCCGAGACCGAGCCGGCCGTCGCCCGCCGCCTCGCCGAGCGCATCCACCTCGAGTCCTTCCGGATCAGCCGGGTGATCGACGACCTCCTCGACCTGACCCGGATCGAGAGCGAGGTGTCGCCGCCCCGCGAGCCCGTGCTCGTGAACCTCGTCATGGCGGAGGCGGCCGAGCGGGTCCGGGCGGCCGCCGAGCAGCAGCAGGTGGAGGTCGTGCTGCAGGAGCCGACGCCGCCCGTGGCGGTGCTCGGGGACCGCAGGCAGCTCACCTCGGCCGTGTACAACCTCCTCGAGAACGCAGTGAAATTCTCTTACGAGGGGGCGAAGGTCGAGCTGTCCGGCGGCGCCGAGGGCGACGAGGTGCTCGTGCGGGTCGTCGACCACGGCGTGGGCATCCCGGCGCGCGACCTCGAGCGAATCTTCGAGCGCTTCTACCGGGTCGACCAGGGACGCAGCCGGGCCAGCGGCGGGACCGGGCTCGGCTTGGCTATCGTCCGGCACGTCGCCGCCAACCACCACGGGAGCATCCAGGTCGAGTCCCGGGAAGGCGAGGGGTCGACGTTCACGCTGCGCCTGCCGCGGCAGACGAGGAGCGAGGCATGACAACAGCGACCACGGCGCCGACGAGGGTCCTGCTCGTCGAGGACGCCGAGTCCTTCGTGGACGCGCTCGTGGTCGGCCTCGAGCGGGAGGGTTTCGAGATCACGGTGGCCCGCGACGGGGTCGAGGCCCTCGAGCGCTTCGACGAGATGGACGCCGACCTCGTCCTCCTCGACGTCATGCTGCCGCGCCTGTCCGGCATCGACGTCTGCCGGGCCATCCGGACGCGCTCCGACGTGCCGATCATCATGGTGACGGCGAAGTCGACCGAGCTCGACACGGTGGTCGGCCTCGAGGTCGGGGCCGACGACTACGTCGCCAAGCCCTACCGGCTGCGTGAGCTCGTGTCCCGCATGCGGGCGGTCCTCAGGCGACGGGGCGACCCCGGCACGCGCACGACGCCACGGCCCGGGCAACCCACCGTCGGCGAGACGCCCGACCGGCCGCCGACGGGCCTCTCGCTCCTGAAGGAGCTCGAGGAGGGGCGGGCCACCGAGGAGATCCTCGAGGTCGGCCCGGTCCGCCTCGACGTCGCCCGGCACGACTGCCTCGTGCGCGGCGAGGAGGTGAAGCTCCCCTTGAAGGAGTTCGAGCTCCTCGAGATCCTCCTCGTGAACGCCGGCCGCGTGGTGACCCGCGACAGCCTCATCGACCGGGTCTGGGGGCTCGACTACGTCGGGGACACGAAGACGCTCGACGTCCACATCAAGCGCCTGCGCTCCCGTATCGAGTCCGACCCGTCCCACCCCGCCCTCATCACCACGATCCGGGGCGTCGGTTACCGGTTCGAAACCCCCCGCCGTTGACGGACCGGACCGCGCCCGCTCGCGCGAGGTGAGCAGCAGCACGAGCGGCGGCCCCGCCGTCGAAGTCGAAGGTCTCACCGTGACCTACGGTGACCTCGTCGCCGTCGACGGCGTGTCGTTCGGGGCCGACCCCGGCGAGGTGCTCGCCGTCTTGGGCCCGAACGGCGCCGGAAAGACCTCCACCCTCGAGGCGGTGGAGGGATACCGCCGCCCAACCGCCGGACGGATCGCCGTCGCAGGGCTCGACCCGTTCCGCCGGCACCGCTCGGTCGTGAAGCTCATCGGGGTCATGCTGCAAGAAGGCGGCGTCTATCCGATGATGAGCGCCCGACGCGCCCTGCGACTGTTCGCCAGCTACTACGAAACCCCCGCCGATCCCGACCAGCTCCTCGCCATGCTCGCTCTCGAAGGCGTGGCGGACCGCCCGTCCAAGCGCCTCTCGGGCGGCGAGCGTCAGCGTCTCGCCCTTGCCCTCGCCCTCGTCGGCCGGCCGCGGGTCGCCTTCCTCGACGAGCCGACGGCGGGGGTGGACCCCGTCGGGCGCCTGGCGGTGCGGGAGGTCGTGAACGGCCTTCGCGACGAGGGCGTCTGCGTCGTGCTCACGAGCCACGAGCTCGACGAGGTCGAGCGGCTGGCCGATCGGGTCGTCGTGCTGCACCACGGCTCGGTCGTGGCGGCCGGGCGGCCCGACGAGCTCGCAGGGGGCGCCGACGAGATCCGTTTCTCGCTCCGCCCCGGGGTCGACGTCTCGGGCCTCGCCGCGGTCCTCGGGGCCGACGTGGCGGAGCGCCAGCCGGGGCGCTACGTCGCCGCCACGGCCCCCACGCCGCAGGCGGTGGCCTCGCTCACCCGCTGGCTCGCCGAGCGGGACCTCGCCCTCGGCGAGCTCGCCCTCGGGCGAGAGCGGCTCGAGGAGATCTTCCTGCGGCTCGTGGCCGAGGAACCGCCTCCGGAGAGGGAGGCCGTCCCGGCCGGCGGCCGGCGCCGGAGGACACGGCGGTGAGGGCGCTGCGGGCACAGGCGGCCGCCGAGGCGCGCCTCACCCTCGAGCGGGGCGAGACGCTCCTCGTGACGATCGGGATCCCCGTCTTCCTCCTCGTGTTCTTCAGCGAGGTCCACGTGCTCCCGACCGGCACGAGGCACCCCGTCGACTTCCTCGCCCCGGGCGTCCTCGCCCTCGCGGTGATGTCGACCGCCATGGTGAGCCTCGGGATCGCGACCGGTTTCGAGCGCAGCTACGGGGTCCTGAAGCGCCTCGGGGCCACGCCGCTCGGCCGGCCCCGGCTGCTCGCCGCCAAGATCCTCGCCGTCCTCGGAGTCGAGGTGCTCCAGGTCGTCGTGCTCGTCGGTGTGGCCGCCGCGCTCGGCTGGCGTCCTCACCCGGCAGCCGGCCTCGCCGTGCTCGCCGAGGTGCTCGCCACCGTCGCCTTCGCCGGCATCGGCCTCGCCATGGCCGGAGCGCTGCGGGCCGAGGTGACGCTCGCGGTGGCGAACGCCGTCTACGTCGTGCTGCTCCTCATCGGCGGGGTGGTGTTCCCGCTCGGCAAGCTCGGCGCGTTCGCGCCGGTGGCCCGGGTCCTGCCGGCTGCGGCGCTCTCCGACGCCCTCCACCCGACCCTCGGCAGCGGCGCGGCCGCCCCGATCGAGGCATGGGTCGTCCTTGCCGTCTGGGCGGTCGCCGCGCCGCTCGTGGCGGCCCTCACCTTCAGCTGGGAGTGAGCCTCAGCGACAGACGACGCAGCCCGACGCCGCGTGCACGAGCAGCCGTCCCTCGTCGGCGATGAGCCGGGCGGCCGCCCGCCGGACGTGCTCGACGACCGCCTCCCGGGGCAGACCGGTCGCCTCCGTCACGCTCAGGCTCTCGACGTAGCCGGCGACCGCCTCCGGGTCGGTGACACGGAGCTCGGTCTCGACGCCGGTGGACGTCACGTCCCCGAAGACCTCCCGGCCGAGCCGCACGCCGTCGTCGAGGAGGAGGCCGGAGATCGAAGGGAACGGCTCGACCCCACCGAGCTCGCTCAGCGCTCCGTCGACGAGGGCCATCAGCTCCCGCAGATGCCCCGGGCAGTTGAGGACGAGGACGAGCCTCCCGCCGGGGCGGAGCACACGCCGGACCTCTCGAAGGACGGCCCGCGGATCGCCGACGTGGTACAGCATGTGGGCGGCGAGGACGACGTCGCAGCACGCGGCCCGAAACGGCAGGCGCCCGGCGTCGGCCTCGGCGTAGAACGCCCCGGGTCCCGCCGAGGTGCGGGCTGCCGCCAGCATGCCGGCCGAGGAGTCGACGCCGACGAGGCGGCCGGCGTGGTGCTCGCCGACCAGCCGGGCGAGATAGGCGCCGTTCCCGCACCCGACGTCGAGCACGGCTTCGCCGCTCGGGAGGCCTGCAAGACCGAGCACCCAGCCGTGCAGGTCGAAACGGGGCACCTGGAAGCGATACAGCGACTGGCGGGCAGCCAGGTTGCCCGCCCTGGCGTACTGGCCCGTGCGGAGGAAGCGCTGGTCGGTCCAGAGCGCCCCGCTCGGGGCGGCAAGACGGTCGGGTTTCGTCAGTGGAAACGGACGAGGACGTCGACCGCCATCGCCCCGAAGACCACCACGATGTAGGTGATCGAGTACCCGAACAGCGACATAGCGGCCTTGACGTTGCCCTCCCGACCCCGCAGCCGGACCGCCGAGTAGATGTAGAAGAGGCCCGCCGCGGCCGCCGCGGCCCAGAAGATCGGGCCCATCCGGCCGACTGCAGCGAAGACGAGCGAGACGGCCACGAGCACCACCGAGTACCAGATGATCTGGCGGACGACCCTGTCGAAGGACTGCACGGCCGGCAGCATCGGCACCTTGGCAGCGGCGTAGTCGTCGCGGTACTTGAGGGCGAGCGCCCAGAAGTGCGAGGGCGTCCACACGACGATGAGGGCGAAGAGCACCACCGGGGCGAGAGAGAGCCGGTCGGTGACCGCCGTCCAGCCGACGAGGACGGGCACGGCCCCGGCGGCCCCGCCGATCACGATGTTCTGGGTGGACCTGCGCTTCAAGACGATCGTGTAGACGACGACATAGAACACCGCTGCCGCCAGTGCGAGGCAGGCCGAGAGCAGGTTCACGAAACGCCACAGCACGCCGAAGGCGGCCACCTCGAGGGCGATGGCGAAGACGAGCGCCTCGGCCGGCTTCACGGCGCCGGTGACGAGCGGGCGCTTGCGCGTCCGGTGCATGACGGCGTCGATGTCCCGGTCGAGGAACATGTTGGTGGCGTTGGCGCCGCCGGCCGAGAGGGCGCCGCCCACGAGCGTCGCGAGCATGAGCCAGCCCGACGGCACGCCTCGGCGGGCCACGAGCATCGTCGGGAGCGTCGTGACGAGGAGGAGCTCGATGATCCGGGGCTTCGTGAGGGCGACGAAACCCCGCAGCCTCTCCGCGGGCGTGAAGCCGCGAGCGAGCACCCCCGGGTGTTGGACCATTTCGCCGGAGTCTATGACGCCGGGCCGCCAGGCACGAGTGCCATCTCCGGAGCCTCGCCTACCATCGATGGAGGTGCGACTGCCCACCGTCTCCCCGCTCCTCGTCCGGCGCCTCGCCGTCGCTGCCGTCGTAGGCTACGCCCTCCTCGTCGTCACGGGGGGTGCCGTCCGGCTCACGGGGTCGGGGCTCGGGTGCCCGGACTGGCCGAGCTGCTACCAGCACCGTTTCGTCGCCCAGCTGTCCTTCCACCCACTCGTCGAGGACGTCAACCGTTTCGTGTCCGTGGTGGCCACGGCGCTCTCGGCGGCGGCGCTCCTGGCTGCCCTCCTCCGGGCGCCCCGTCGGCGCGACCTGACCTGGCTGGCGGGCGGGCTCGTGGCCGGCATCGTCGCCCAGATCGTCCTCGGCGGCCTGGTCGTGCTCTTCAAGCTCAACCCCTACCTCGTCGCCCTCCACTTCCTCCTCACGATCGTCGTGCTCGCCGACGCTGTCGTCTTCGCCCACCGCGCCGCTCTCGACGAGCGCGTGTCCGACCCTGACCGCACAGAGCCTCGGGTCGGGCGCGACCTCGTCTGGTTGTCACGCGTCCTCGTCGGCACCCTCGGGCTCGTCACGGTCATCGGCACGATCGTGAGCGGGTCGGGCCCGCACGCCGGGGCGCCGGGCACCCCCGGCCAGCCAATCCGGCGCATCCCGATCGCCCTGCATGACATCGCCGAGCTCCACTCCGACGTCGCCCTCTTCCTCATCGGGCTCACCCTCGCCACCTTGTTCGCGCTCCACCACGCCGGCGCTCCCGCCCTCGTGCAGCGGCGCGCCCGGTGGGTGTTCGAGCTGATGGTCGTGCAGGGGGCGCTCGGTTTCTCCCAGTACTTCGCACACGACAACGCCGCGGTGGTCGAGGTGCACCTCGCCGGTGTGACGGCCCTGTGGATCGCGGCCGTCGGCTTCTACCTCTCGCTGCACGGCCATCTCGCCGCCCGCGCCGGGGCGCCGTCGGGGAACGGTGATCCGGAGGCTGCTCGCTCGTCGGGAGTGACGACGGTCGGCGCAGGGGCGCCGTGAGCCCGACGCCGGTCCCCGTCGAGATCGAGGAGCCCTCGGTCGACGAGGCGCAAAAGGTCGAGCTCCCCTGGCTCGTCGTGGTCTGGAACGACCCCATCAACTTGATGAGCTACGTGACCTACGTCTTCCAGAAGCTCTTCGGCTACTCGAGGGAGAAGGCCCACAAGCTCATGCTCGACGTGCACCTGAAGGGCCGGGCGGTCGTCACCTCCGGGCCACGGGAGCGGGCGGAGCTCGACGTCGCCCGGCTGCACCAGCACGGGCTGTGGGCCACGATGGAACGAAGCGGGACCTGAGCGTGCTCCGGCGCCGGTTCCGGCCCACCGCCAGCGGCGGCTGCACTGTGCGCCTCTCTGCTCCCGAGCGGGAGCTGCTGCGCATGCTCCCCGGGGAGGTGGAGGCGGCCCTCGAGGCCGTGAGCGAGGCTGGGTCGGCGAGGGGCGAGGTGGACCTGCCGCCGTCGCTCCACCGGCTCTTCCCGGTGGCCTACTCCACCGACGACGAGGCGGAAAGGCGCTACCGGGAGCTCACGCGGAGCGACCTGACCGCGCACCACCGCGAGGCGCTCGAGATGCTCGCCGCGAGCGCCGGGGCGACCGAGCTCGACGAGGAACAGACGCTGCACTGGCTGTCCGCCGTGAACGACCTCCGGCTCGTGCTCGGTACGGTCCTCGGGGTGACCGACCATGACGAAGGGTCCTTCACCCTCTCGTCCCACCAGCACATCGTCTACGCCTACCTGAGCGGTCTCGAGGAGGAGCTCGTCGGCGTCGTGTCGGGACAGCTTCCGCCGCCGAGGGCCGGCGCCGACGACGCAGCTCCCGAGGACCCGTGGGGCGAGCCGCTCGGCGGGCTTCGCTGGGACGGCACGCCGCAGCCCCCCCGGCTGCCGCCCGACGAGGGTTAGGCGGTGTCGATGACAGAGCTCCCCCGGATCCTCACAATCATGGGCTCGGGCGAGACCGCGCCCACCATGGTGAAGATCCACCGTGCCGTGCTGGAGCGGCTCGGCCCACCCCCTGTGCCGGCGGTGCTGCTCGACACCCCCTTCGGCTTCCAGGAGAACGCCAAGGAGCTCGCCCAGCGCGTCGTGCACTACTTCGACGAGAGCCTGCACACTGCGATCGAGGTCGCCTCGACGCCTGCTGCCAAGCTCGCCGCCGGAGACGCCGGCCCGACGGGCGACGAACCGTTCGCCGAGGAGCACCTCGTCTCGAGCGTCCGTGCGGCCCGCTACGTCTTCGCCGGCCCGGGCAGCCCGACCTACGCCCTCCGCCGCTGGCGGGAGACCGTCGTCCCCTCGCTCCTGCACGAAAAGCTCCGCAACGGCGGCGCCATCTCCTTCGCCTCGGCGGCGGCGCTCACCCTCGGCGTCCGCACCGTGCCGGTCTACGAGGTCTACAAGGTCGGCGAGGACCCGCACTGGCTCGACGGCCTCGACCTCCTCGCCGAGACCGGGATGTCGGCAGCCGTCATCCCCCACTACAACAACGCCGAGGGGGGCACCCACGACACGAGGTTCTGCTACCTCGGCGAGCGGCGGCTCGCGCTGCTCGAGGACGAGCTCCCCGACGGCGCCTTCGTCCTCGGCGTCGACGAGCACACGTCGCTCACGCTCGACCTCGGAACGAGGATGGGTTTCGTCGGCGGGATCGGCGTCGTGACCGTGCGGGCGGCCGCCCGGTCCCGCACCTTCGAGACCGGGTCCGAGGTCACCATCGACGAGCTGCTCGACACGGCCGCCTCCCTCGCCTCGGGAGGGTCCGGGGCGGTGGGCGTCGGGGCGTCCCCGCCAGCACCGGCCTCGTCCTCCTCGCCCGAGGTGACGTCCGAAGTGGCAGCGACCGGCAGCTGGCCGTCGGCGGCCTACTCCGGCTCGCCTCTCACCGCCCTCGTCCACGAGCGGGAGGCCGCCTTCTCCTCGGCGCTCGGCGGCCGTGACGTCGGGGCCGCCGTGGCGGCCGTCCTCGAGCTCGAGTCGCAGATCACGGAGTGGTCCCACGACATCCCGGCGGGCGACGCCCTCGACCGTGCCCGGGCGAGCCTCCGCTCGCTCGTGGTCGAGCTGGGCCATGTCGCCGAGACGGGAGCGAAGGACCCGCGGGCCGTCGTCGGCCCCTTCGTCGAGGCGATGCTCGAGCTGAGGGCGAAGGCGAGGGCGAACCGGCGCTTCGACGAGGCGGACTGGGTGCGCGACCGCCTCGGCGAGCTCGGCGTCGAGGTGCGCGACGGTGCCGGTGGCACCGAGTGGCTGCTCAGCGCCGTCCCGCCTGCGCAGTAGCGTCGCCCACCGAGGCGCTGCGAGCCCCCATCGTCTAGCGGCCTAGGACGCCACCCTTTCAAGGTGGTAGCACGGGTTCGAATCCCGTTGGGGGTGCTCTGTCTAGAGATTTCTTTGACTCATCGGCCGTCGATTCGGCCTCGGGACGTTGCAGCTTCACCAGGCGACCCAAGGGCTGGCGCCATCGGATCAAAGGCTCGCAGCCGCATTCCGCCGGCCCAGGCGACCGTGCCACCCGCGGCCGGGTCGCTGCCAGCGTCGGCTTCGGGCTGAACGAGCATGGGATCGAGCAATGTCCTGAAGGGCTCTGCCTGTTGACTGGCGAGGCTCGGTCCCTCGGCGAAGACCTCGATCTGCTCGAAAAGCGCCTGGTTCAGTTGACGCCGAAAAGCCGCCGGTGCGGCCAAGTGAGTCTCCTTCGGGTCTTAGAGGAAAGCGACCGAATGGCGGAGTACCGTCTCCAGGTTCGCGATCCCCAGCCGAGCTCGTACCAAGCTCATCTCCAGCGACTCGATCTCCTTGGTGATGGTCACCTGCTCGACCTTTAGCATGCCGATCGTCACGGCTCCGCGTAGTAGGCCCCCAGCAGCTTCCGGCGCTGGTCGCGCTTGCGCCGTAGCTGTCTCTGGGAGTGTTGTTCGCTCCGTGCGCTACTAGCAGCCTTCTTCTTCAGGTCGCTCTGGACGAGTTCTTGGACCAGCGCGCCGTAACGGGGACGCCGACCGCCGACCGGACCTGGAGCTCGAGCGCCACACGGTCGGTGGTGGGCCGCCTTGATGATTGCCAGGAGATCCTCCTGAAGTTGAGGTTCGTCGAGGACTTCACGCTGGCAACGATTCCCGACCTCGAGGGAGTCAGCCAGGCGGCCGTGAGCCAGCGGTTGGCGACCGCGCTCCGCGCCGTCGAGAGGTACCTGGCGGCATAACGACTGCACCCTGAACATCGGGCTCGGGGCGATGACGAGCCCGATGTTTGTCGGCCGATAGCGTGAGGCGAGGAGTCGGGACTTGCCTGAGACCTGGCCAGGAGGCGGTCAATGACTATCTGGGATGAGCACAACCTCACCGAGATCGTCGGTGAGGTGTTGCTGAGCGTGCCGGGCCTCGATCGTGACGATGCGATGGGCCGACCGTTCATTACCTCCTACCAAGTGGCAATACAGATCCAGGCCGAATACCCAGCGGTATTCAGGGCGATCGGGAAGCCGGTCGGCGGTGCTGGTCACGGGAGAGGAACGCTCGCCGTGTATCTCGGACAGGAACTCGCCCGACGGATCAAGCGCGGCGGGGGTCTGCGGTGGGATCACGGCAACGATCACTACGAGCTCGATGGCGCGTGGCTCTCGTATGACGGCCTCCAGTCGCTCACGTTCGGTAACCATCTGGGGATGACGACGGCTACCCCACATCAAGCGAACTTCGACCTCGGGCTCTTCCGCCTCCGGAGGCTCTGACCTGTCTGGTCCTCGAGCTGGATCAGGCCGCCGCGAGCAAGACGGCGGGCAGCTCGCTCAGGTCATCCAGGATCGTCGTGCCGTACTTTTCGTCGAGCTTGGCACGACGCATCAGCGCTGCCCAATGCTTCTCGATGACCATGACGTCGCAGTACACGACGGCGACCGAGAAGGCGCAGATGTCGTAGTAGTCGTTGACGGTCCAGCGCCTTTGAGGATTACGGTGTTGTAGCCGAATCATCTCCATCTGACTGCTGACAACCGGTAGGTCCAGAAAGAAGCCGGTCAGGCTCTCCGCTCCCCCAACCAGCAACTGGCTCGGTTCAAGCCCAGCTCGGTTGCACGCTTCCTCGACATACGGCATCAGCCTAATGTTCTCTCGCGCCAGGAGGGTCCGCCGCTGGAGGTCCGCGTCGGCCTGACCGTCTCGGAAGCGGGCCGCTTGATCTTCTTCGGTCGTAACAAAATCCTCAGCCATCTGCAGGTACGTCTGTCGCCGATCATCAGCTGGCTCACCCGGACCCGGTCCGCAGAGGGCGAAGATCTCGTATCCCAGGATCATCTGCTCTCTCAGGGCAGCGATGACATCGGCTTGAAGAGACGAGGACGGCAGAAGGTTCAGTGCCGGGAACTCACGGCGGACATCGACACCGAGCGCGTGCGACGCACCCTCGCCGAACGGTACAAACGCCCGAGGTTCAAGCGGTCGCCCGAAGCGACGCCGCAACGCCCAGTCGACTTCGTGATTGACAAGGTCCGCTCCGGGTGCAGCCATGGTGCGACCCCGGGAGACCTCCAGCATCACCCGGCCAACATCGTGCCGGCGGCGAGCACTGTCGACCTTGTTCTGTTCGATGTAGGTCGCTAAACAGATCGGGAATGAGGCGAGGTCACGAGATGAGGCATACCTTGCCAGGGCCAGCGCGTCGGCGAACGGCTTGCCGTCCGGCCGACCCGCTTCGGCTTTCGCCAACTGCACCCAAATAAACCGATCAAGAAACGTCTTAACCGCACCCATCACCATCCACTCCACTCGAGCCGAAGCCGCGCTACAACACTCTAACTTTCATCATTGTAGTTCTCGAACGTACGTACGTGGTTGTGTGTGCGGTGGTGGCGTCGGCAGAAGAGTGGGACCCGGCGTCGATCGCAGACGGAGTATACGGTCGTGTGACCACTGCGGAGAAGGCGGGACCGAGCCAGTGGCGTTACACCCGGTCGATATCCTCTCCTCATGGATGACGCGAGCGAGAGGGCGGTCGATGAAGCTGTTCGGTCGTTCGTCGCGCCCGAGCCGGGATCGAGACCGATGGCGGCCGCGGAGCTACTCGATCGGATCGACATCGAGCAGCTGTCTTCGGAGCTCGAAGCGAAGCGCTCGCTCCACTCGCCCTACCTCTTCGTGCTCGATACCGAGTTCTTCTTCTCGGCCTTTCAATCCCAGTTGAAGCGCGGCGGCGCGCCGAAGTCGTTGCAGGTCGCAATGCGGGGTGTCATCCGGTTGTTCATCGCCTCGGACACGTTCTTCGAACTTCTGGACAAGAAGCTGCCGGACTTCGCAGACAAGCTCGGAACCACCGTTCCTGTCTTGGAACGCTTCTTGATGATGTGGCTCGACTGGTTGACGCTCGTTGATCTGCCGAGTGACTACTCAGACCCGCGAGTGAAGCAGCTGGCTGAGAGAGATGCTTCGGACGTACCAGCGGCCACGCTCGCGTGCCTTCTCGCACCCTGCGTGCTCCTCACAAACGACTTCGATTTCGAATCCTTGATCGAGGACTTGGAGAGCTTGTCGCACGTGCTCATCGTCAAGGCCGCCGTGCAGCTGGACAACGCGTCCGGCGAACTCCGCATGGTAGCTACTGTGCCGACTTTGCCCGTGGCCGCGACAGTCGGTGGCACGCGCTGGGTGGCTAATCGCATCGGAGCATCGCCGTGGGTTGTCGGCGGCGTCCTGATGCTCACCGTCGCTCTTCTCGGCATTTGGGCTTATCGACGGATGGACGACGACGACAAGACTGCGCTTCGACAGTTCGGGACTGAGGTTGGAACCCGTTACCTGGAAGAGGTCAACGACATCCAGACTCGGGTGAGTGACGCTAGGCAGACACTGACGAAGCGAACGGTTCTACCGCTGGCAACCCGCAACCGTGAGCAGGTGGTCCTGCGCGAGCTGGCAATGGCGGACGAGGCGCTCTCTGCGCAGCGGCTGTGGGAGCGACTAGATCCCGAGGCTCGGCCCGGAGTCCACAAGGTCAGAGAGATACTGCGCACCCACCCATCGCCCGTTGGATACGGCCGCGGCCAATGGACGCTTGGGATCTCAGCCGCGGAGGCGCTGGGCACTGCCTGATTCCATGTCGCCATCTGAATCAGGGGAGCAGATTCGTGCTGCGCCTCACTCTCGAGTCCAGAAAGTGAGTGACGACGACAAGGCTCGACAGCAGTTCTTCTCGAGCTTCGTCCGGGCACGCATCGCCTGCAATATCGAGGACGCACTGCCCACGCTGGACGAACTCGGGCTTGGCGAGGTTCGCCAAGCCGCTTTCGAATGGCAGAGCAATCGGAACAACGCAGAGTTCTTCGCCTTCTTCTGGCACGACGAAGCTGTGAGCGGTTTCGTTCGAGAGATCCATGGGCTGTTCGGCAGCTCTGCTGAGGTCGTGCTGTCTAGCCTTGAAGCGGCGGGCGAGATCGATCTCACGCGCCGCGCCATTGCAAAGCCGAACGACGAGCTGAACGATGTCACGCAGCGAGTGAACCGTGCTGGCCAATGGCGGTCTCTACGGTTCTTCGGTGAAGCGCAAGCGAACAACATGATCGTTTTTGGGCACCACGTCGCCAATCTGGTCCTCCGGACGCTCGCGCTTCAGCCAGGATTCAAGGTTGACGGTATTCAGGACCTGAAGGATGAAGTGTTCCATCCGGAGTCGAATGACCGCCGCGCCTGGTGCTCCCTAAACGCCCAGACAGCAGGAGAGATGCGACATGCCGCCAGCAACCTCCAGGTTGACTGTGGTCCGCTGTTGGACTCGCTCGGAAACCTCTGGTCCGTTCTCGCTCCGGTCTGGAGGGTGCGAGCAATTCAGTACCACCGTTGGCGAGGTGAGAGCCCCGGAGTCACGGGTATCAACTTCCGGAACCCCATCCAGGAGACCGCAGAGAACGGGATCATCGTAAGAACGCTGCACTTGGCCAACGAGTATGTCGAGGGTGTGAATATCGTCGAAGACGTTGTCTCTAGCGCGAATGCCACGCTTAGAGGCGTAGGCGCCTGGATGCCAAAGTTCCTCGAGGTGTGGGTCGCGGTCTTCGAGGAGTGCAAACGCAGGGACGCTTCGGTTGCCAAAGCGGCCTGGCGCACGAACCACTGATCTCGTGGGTGGTGATTCCATCGGCCGTGATCAGTTGTGACTCGAGCCGGGGAGGTCTAGTAACTGGTCAGCCTGCTGCATCAGCGCTGCCGCTCGGCCGCTGCTCTCGCCACCGGTGCGACGAACAGCAACGATGAAGTGGCATCCACTTTAAGTGCACTCCTCAGGTCGATCGCGAGCCGTCCCGTTAGGGGTGCTCTCTGACCTAGGTCCCAAGAAGTGGAAGCGGAGAGCCGCAGCGAGGTGCTCGGCCGTCAAGGAACTCCGGAGGACCTCGGCGCACAACGAGACAGCGGGTCCTCGGGAGCGTCCCACGGAGGGAGCGACACCTGTGACCAAAAGGCCGACCAGCGCGGCCGGTTCTCACCCTCAACCCCGGCTCTTCGGTGAGGGCTTACCCCCGAGGACCCACACCAACCTTACGCCGCCGATCCCGTTCGTGGCCATGACGCCGCACGATCCGCTGGCCGATGAGCGCGGAGACAGCCCCGCCCGTGCCCGTTGATCGGCCGACGGAGGTGCAACACCTCCTCCCCGTGGTCCACGCCCGGCGCCTGCAAGCGCCGGCCGGCTCGCCGGAAGGCCGTTCCGCCTGGTCGTCCGGCTCTCGGTCCGCCTGCACGCCGCACGCCAGGCTCGAGCTCTTCACCGAAAAGTGACGTAGCGTCCGGTGTCCCTGGCGTCGCCGGGTTTCCCCGGCGAACACCGCCCAGGGCAACCCGAATGGGGGGCACATGCATATGCCGGGACGCAAAGAGCTGAAGATCGCCGGCTTCGTCATGGCAGCGGTCGCGGTCAGCTGGTTTCTCATCCCTCCGGCGGTGACGTGGGCGGGGACGAAGGTGGCAGCGGGCCTTGTCTCGATCGAGGGCGGCGGATCGAAGAACGTCGCCAAGGTCAGCTCGGGCGGCCGCCTCACGGTGTCCGACGCTGCTGACGCCACAAGTCAGTGCTTCAAGCCGAACGGCGGGTCGGCGCCCTGCTCGGTCCTGCAGGTCTCCAACAACGGAGTGCAGCCGCTGAACGTGCAAGTGCAGGGCGGCCAGCTGATCGCCTCGGGTGCGGGAACGACGGGGACCGGCACCTTCAGCACCTGCCAGGCCGAGGTGACCGCCATCGTGATCGACACCACGGCGAGCGCCACGCTTCAGCTCACCGGCGGGATGAACTCGCCCTCCGGGCCGAAGCAAGAGATTTTCTGGCAAGGGACCACGAGCGGTCACCTGGACGACACCTTGGGGTCGGCAGGGGTGCAGGTCAACTCGCTCATGATCGCCGAGACCGGCAGCGGGAGCGCGCAGTGGTACCTCTACGGCCAGGGTGGAGGAAGCTGCTAGACACCGGCGGCTCGACGACGCCGGCGATCCGGTCGCCGGCGTCGTTCGGGGCACGGCAGCCGTGGGTGCGGTCGATCCACGGACGGGACCGGCCCGGGCTGCCGACTCGGCGGCCGCGCCCGGCGGCGTCGCCGCATGCTGCGAGACAAGGCGGCAGGCCGGCGCGACGACGAGCGGCCTCGCCGTTGTTTCTGGTACCTGACGTGCTGGATTGGCACTCTCCTACCGCGAGTGCTAATCTCATGGTGGAAGCAGGATTAGCGCACTGGAGGTGAACCGATGCCAGTTCTCGTCCGAACGGAGCCTTTCCGTGAGATCGATCGCTTCATGCAGCAGATGCTGGGCGACTCGACGCGTCGCATCGCCTCGATGGCGATGCCGATGGACGCCTACCGCAAGGGTGACATGTTCCTCTTGCAATTCGACCTTCCCGGCATCGAGCCGGCCTCGATCGACCTCACGGTCGACAACAACACCCTCATCGTGAAAGCCGAGCGCCCGGTCCCCCAGCTCACCGAGGAGACGGAGGCTCTGGTTGCGGAGCGGCCGCACGGGACCTTCACGAGGCAGGTGTTCCTCGGGGACAACCTCGACACGACCAAGATCGACGCCCAGTACGACGCCGGGGTTCTCACCCTCTCGATCCCCGTCGCCGAGCAGGCGAAGCCGCGCCGGATCGAAGTGAAGCCGGCGGGCTCGTCGAAGACACAGCTCTCGAGCTGATCCCCTCAGCGCCGGCGAGACCCCCGAGAGGGCGGGTCTCGGGGGTCTCGCGGACCTAGCTGAAGACGAGGCGCTCGTTCGCCAGGTCGAAGGTCACGGCGAAGCTGCGAAGGAAGGCGCTCCCGAGCAGGCCGTCGTGGATGATGTCCTGGAACATCACGTCCGGGTCGGCCTGGGAGACCTCCGGCGCGCCGGTCGGGTTGATGGATCCCTCGAGGCTCGTGAAGTAGCGGGCGTACTCGTGACCGGTCTCGTCCCGGCCGTCGACACGGCGGACTGTTTCGGCGTCGAGGTCGACCCCGACGCGGGCGGCGAGCGACGAGTCGAGAATCAGGCTGTCGCTGCCCATGTCGACCTCGACCCGGACCGTTTCGCCGCCCGGCAGGTCGAGCAGCAGGTAGACGCAGAGCGACGGCCCGTCGAGCTCGACCTCGAGAGGCACCGAACACCCTGAGGAGGGGCGGGCCGCGAGCGACTCGGCCTCCTCGACGAGGACGGCGTCACCGGTGTAGTCGATCGTGAGGGCCCGAGAGCGAAACGGGCTGAGCGACAGGAAGCCGCCGATCCCCTCGAGCCCGTCGGCCGCGAGGTCGAGCACGCCGACGTCGACGGCCTCGAGGCACAGGCCGGCGACCTCGGCGCTCGGGAGCCTGCCGAGCGGGACCATCACCTCCTGGCCCGACATGCGGCGGCCTGTGTACGTGGCGCCCGTCAGCTCGCACCCGGACGCCTCGGCGAGCGAGCTCGAGAGCAGCGTGACTCCGATCCCAGAGTCGACGATGAGCTCGGAATCGATCCCGCCCACGACTGCCGGAACGACCACCAGGTGCTGCAACGAGCGAAACGGGACGGATCGCACGCAGGAGATCTTGCCGCAAGCCTCTGCCTACACTGCGCCGTGACCCGCAACCGCCTCCGGGCTGCGCTCGAACGCGACACGACCGCCTTCGGCGTCTGGCTCACGCTCGCCTCGCCGGTGGCGGCGGAGATCTGCTCCTGGGAGGATCCCGACTACATCTGCGTCGACATCCAGCACGGCGCCGGGTACCTCGACAGCCTCGTCCCGATGCTGACGGCGATCGGCCATGGCCGAGCCTGCCCCGTCGTGCGGATGCTCTCGAACGACACCGCCGAGATCGGCAAGGCGCTCGACGCCGGAGCCGAGGCCGTCATCGTCCCGATGGTCAACTCACGGGCCGAGGCCGAGCGGGCGGTGGCCGCCTGCCGGTACGCCCCGGAGGGCGTGAGGAGCCACGGAGCCTTCAGAGGCGTCGCCTTCCTCAACGAGAGCCCTCACGCCGTGGTCAACAGGGAGGTCGTCTGCCTCGCGATGGTCGAGACTGCGCAGGCCCTCGAGCACCTCGACGAGATCTGCGCCACCCCGGGGCTCGACGGCGTCTACATCGGACCGAGTGACCTCGCCGTCTCGATGGGCGGCTCCCCCGGCTTCGAGCCGCCTCCGCCCGGCCACGCCGAGGCGGTCGAACGGGTCCGTGCGACGGCGCGCCGGCACGGCCTCCTCGCAGGGATGCACTGTTACGACCCGCTCATGGCTCGTGGCTACGCGGAGCAGGGCTTCGACCTCGTCACCGTGTCGGGCGACGCCGTCCTGCTCCGGAAGGCCCTCCACGAGCACCTCGCGGTCGCGAGGGGCGCGACCGGCTGACCGATCCCACAGCGGCGCGCCTCGCCCGACTCCGTCACAGCGCTGCCAGGGCGAGCCCAGCTGCCGCCGCGGCGAGCCCGCCGGCGAGGCTCGCCGTGAGGTTGAGCAGCGCGGCGCCCCGCTCCCCCTCACTTGCGAGGGCGACGGTCTCGAGGCAGAGCGTGGAGAACGTGGTGAACGACCCGCACAGCCCCGTCCCGAGCAGGATGCGCGGGGTCGAGGGGAAGGCGTGGTAGAGGACGAGCCCGCTCACGACCCCGAACACGAGCGAGCCGGCCAGGTTGACGACGAGCGTCCCGTAGGGGAAGAGGCCGCCGGTCCTCGCATCGACGACCGCGTCGAGGAGGTAGCGGGCGGTGGCTCCGACGGCGCCGACGGCGCCGAGCGCCACCCAGAGACCGGCGCTCACGCCGGGGGTTCGCCGCGGTCGTGGGAGACGTAGCGCAGCACGGTGACGTCCTCGAGCACCATCAGGCCGCCACCGACCAGCTCGGCGATTCCCTCGGCAAACGCCTCGAGCTTGGCCGCCTCGTCGATGATGACGACCGACATCGGCAGGTCGTCCGAGAGCGACAGGATCCGGGTCGTGTGGAGGTGGTTCGTCTTTCCGAAGCCCTCCACACCACGGAACACCGTGACCCCGGCCAAGCCGGCGGCGTGCGCCCGGTGGACGATCTCGGTCACCACAGAGTGGTGCCGGTAGGTGTCCTGCTCGCCCACGAAGATCGTGAGCCGCTTGGCGTCACCGTCGATCTGCATGTCGCTCGCTCCTCCTCACTCGCTCACCAGTCGATCACCCGTCCGGGCGCTCCGGCCGCCTGCGAACGAGGGGCAGCCGCCCGAGCGGCAGCCTTCGCCCGGCCGAGGTCCCGACGACCACGGCGGCCAGGCCGCCGACCACGCTCGCCACGAGGTAGGCCGCCGCAAGAGCCGGCCGTCCCGCTCTCACGAGCAGGTCGATCTCCGTCACGAAGCTCGAGAACGTCGTGTACGCCCCACACAGGCCCGTGGCGAGCAACGGCCGGATGAGGCGGGTGGCGGAGAACCGCTCGAGCACCAGCACCATGACGAGGCCGAGCAGGAGCGAGCCCGAGAGATTGACGACGAGGATCGCCCACGGGAACGACGAGGTCGAAGCCGGCAGGGCCAGCCCGAGCGCCGCCCTGGCACAGGTGCCTGCGGCCCCTCCGAGCGCGATCGCCCCGAGGACCGCGAGCGGGGCGCGCGGCCGTGCGAGGCGGCCCTCGCGGCCGGTGCTCACCCCCGCGAACTGCTTCCCGGACGAAACCCCCTCATCGCCGCGTCACCAGTCCTCCGCCCTCTCAGGCCCCTCGCCAGCCCGGCCATCCCTGTCGAGGCTTCGGCGCCCATGCCATAGGATGCACCGTCGCACTGGACCTGTGGTGCAGCTCGGAGTGCACGCCGGCCTGTCAAGCCGGAGGTCGCGGGTTCAAATCCCGTCAGGTCCGCTCGGCCGTCGCCGCACCCACGGCAGACTGTCGGCGCAGCGGGAGCTGCGAGGTCGGGTAGCTCAGTTGGTAGAGCGCGCGCCTGAAAAGCGCGAGGTCACCGGATCGATGCCGGTCCCGACCACCACCTGCGGCTTCGCTTCAGTCGTCTGGCGAGCGATCGTGGCCCGAGATGATCGCGGACACGGTCTTGCGGCCGAGACCGCAAACCTCGGCGATCTGACGGATGGAGGCACCGGCGCGGTGCGCAACCCTGATCATGTCGTCGCGGATCTGAGCCTCCTTGGCGGCTCTCTCGGCGCTCAATCCCACGACAGCAAGGGCAAGCCCAACCTCGCCCGCTTCCCCCCCCCTGTACTTGTCCATCGCCGAGACGGCCGCTGCCACCTGAGCATCGCTGTAGCTCATGACTCCTCCTGCCTGACGGCACCAGCGAGCTTGTCCCGGATCGCCATGAGGAGTGGCACTCGAGGAGAGACTTCGCCCCGGCTTTCTGCCTCGTTGAGATGCGCCAGGGTCATGGCCAGTAGGTCCAGCGCCTCGATCCTCTCAAACTCGACTCTGACCATTGGCTCGAGGATAGCCACTAGTGGTCCATTTCGGACCATGACCTCGAACGCCCGGCACGGAGCGGGAATCCTCCCCGCTCGGCCTCTCAGAAGCGCCGGATCTCCGAGACCGTCCCGATGGCGATCCTCGGATGCCGCGAGGTGCGAAGCCAGCCGAGTACCGCACCGAGATCAGAAGGGGAGAGGCTGACGCATCCGGACGTCGGCGCGTCGATCCCGTCGTGCAGGAAGATGCCCGATCCGCGCGGCCCGTGCGGGGGGCTGTTGAACTCGACGACGGCGAAGTCGTCGTAGGCGGGTGCCTCCGTCCAAAGCGCCTCGCTCTCCGGGCCCCACGAAGGTTCGTTCCCGCAGGGCACGTGCTCGAAGGAGTTGTAGTGGGCCGAGGCGGGGTCCTCGTCCCACCAGTCGCCGCACACCAGGTGGTGGTAGCGGTACTGGGGGTTGGGGCTGGCCGGGTCGATGCCGTAGAGCACCCTCCCGAGGGCGTACAACCCAGTCGGCGTCGAGCCGTCGCCCTCGTGGCGGTCGTTGTTGAGGCCGCTCCGGCCGATGCGGGCCCTGAACGGCCCGAGCGCCCTCGTCCAGCAGCCGCCGCGCCGCTGCCAGGTGCTGAGGGTCGCCCACGTGGTGCGGTACCTGGTGGCGGTCACCGTGATCAACTCCGAGCCGGGCCCGCGATCACGCAGGTGAGTGGCCAGGTTGCGTGCGCATGGCGCCGCCACGAGGGAGCGCCCGCCTCCCGACCTGCTCGCCGCCGCCGACGCGGCCGAGGCGCCGCACCACCCGCCGACGGCGCCGGCGAGGAGCACTGCGACCACAGAGGCCGCCCGGATGCCTCGCAGATGCCGCCCCACGCGCTCAGAACCAGGCAACCGCGATCTTGGCTCGCTTGGAGAGCCGCTTGACCTGGAACGGCGCGGCGAAGATCGTCCACGGCTCAGAGCTTCGAGAAGGAGAGCCCCACAGCCACTCGGTGCTCTTGCGACAGCCGTAGTTGGCGCGCCGATCTCCGATCGCCCGCGTGGCGCCGCTCGCGAAGACGCAGCGCAGGCCGGTCGTCGTCCCGATCGCCCACGGGAGTCCGGTGGTCGAAGGTGGCCCTGCGAACGGCTTTGGAAGGGCCTTCTTCAGCACGATCTCGGTTCCCGACTTGCTCCACGGCGCCAGGATGCAGAGCACCACGCCCTTCGCCTTCGGGGAGCTGAAGCACGGGTCGTAGATGAACCGGCCGCTCACGCAGCGCCAGGCGTCATCCCGCATCGCCGTGTCCGAGCCGGACCAGCAAAAGCCGCCGATGATGCTCGTGATGCGCACGCTGGGCGCCCCGGAGCGGCTGAAGGCCCGATAGATACGGGTCGTCGTGCGCGTCGCGCCGTGGGTGGTCGCACCCGAGGCTGCGGCCGGCTCTACGAGGAGAGCGAGCCCGGCGGTCGCGGCGAGGAGCATGCTCGCGAGGGCCTTCCAGCGGAAGGATCGATGCGTCGAGCCCATGGTGCCTCCTTCCGGCACGCTATCCCTCGGCCCACCGTGACGGGCGTCGGCCGAAGGAGGCGGCGCAGGCGGGACTCCGGCGGCTACGCGGCGGGCACAAAGCTCCCGTGGAAACCGTGCGGCACACGCACCGGAAGGTGCGAGCCGTCAGGCCCGGGCGAACACCTCGCTCCATCGCACGCGCCGCCCTGTGCGCAGCACAGCCTTGCGGTAGACGCCGGCCGCCACCCGGGCGACCACGACCGTCGAGGCCACCGAGATGAGGGCCGAGAGGAGGAACTGCCACCAGCTGACGGCGTTCGCGCCGACGAGGGCCGGCATGTCGAAGGGCGCCGTCGGCGGCAGGTAGGCCAACACCTTCACGAGGATCGACGGACCGCCCGACCCGGCGGCGCCGGTGAGGGCGACGATGTAGCCGATGATCATCGGGATGCTGAGCGGGACGGCGAGCGTCTGAATCTGGTCCTGACGCTCCGCCATGGCCCCGACCCCGGCGTAGACCCAGCAGTAGAAGGCGTACCCGAGCACGAGCCAGAGGAGCGAGGCGAGGAGTACGAGCGGCGTCGTGCCGGTCAGGATGTCCGATCCGACGGCGGCTGCGAGAGCGAAGCCCACCCCGAGTAGGGCGATCGCTTGAGCCAGGGCCACGATGCCGATCCCGAGCACCTTGCCGCCGAGCAGCTGGAGCGGCTTCACCGTGGCGAGCAGCACCTCCACGACCCGGGACGACTTCTCCTCCATGACGCCGATGAGCGTCCAGGTGTTGTACTGGTTGAGCATCACGAAGATGAGGACGATGCCGAGGATCGCGCTGCCGGTCCTCGTCGAATGGCCCGCCGGCGGGGCGCGCTCGAGGCTCGTGAGCGGGACCGGCCTCGCGTGCACGATGCGGGCCACCTGCGACGGCGTGACACCTGCGGCCCGAAAGGCGTTCTCGACGCCGAGCGTCTCGGCGAGCGCTTGGGCGAACTGGGCCGTCGTCGAGCTGTCCGAGGCCGTGATCGCCGTCTTCACGTACACGGCGCCGGTGCCGACGACGACGACGTCGAGCCGGCCGGAGCGAAGCTCGGCCTTCGCGGCGCCAAGGCTCTGCTCGCTCGCGACGTGCGCCGACGTCCCGGCCGAGCTCGCAGCGCTCCTCACGGCCGACTGCAGGGCCGGCGCCACGCCGCCCACCACGCCGACCTCGGTCGGGCTCGACTTCCCCTTGGTGAGGACCGGGATGACGATGGCCGCAGCCACCACCAGCAGCAGGATGAGGGTGACGACTCGGAAGGCCTTTGCCCGGACCCGCTCGTGCACCTCGCGGGCGGCGACGAGGACCATGTCGCCCGAGAGGGAGCCGAAGGCGCCGGCCGAGCCCCGTCCACCCGTGCCCGCCGCCACAACGCCCTTCGCCTCGCTGCCGGGATCGCCGGCGGAATCGCCGGCGGGTGCTCCACTGGACCGCCTCCGCCGGCGCAGGTACAACCGCCCGCCGGCGACGGCGGCGCCGGCGACGATCACGACGATGCCGGCCGGGTTCACGCGAGCGCCTCCCGGAAGACCTCGGACAACCTGCGGCGGGCGAAGGTGAACTCGGTGACGTGCCCGGCCGCCATGGCCGCCCGCAGCACCGTGTCGCTGTCGACCGACGGGTCGAGCACGAGGCGGACGGCGCCCGCCTCGGCCTCCGACACCGCCACGCCGGGGAGCGACCTCGCCCAGCGGCCGAGCCGGTCCTCCTCGACCCGCACGACGAGCCTGCGCGGCCCGCTCGTCGCAAGGCTCTCGACGGTTCCCGAGGCCACGAGCCGGCCGTGGTCGATGATGACGACCGACTCGCAGAGGTCCTCCACGAGGTCGAGCTGGTGGCTCGAGAACAGCACGCAGCAGCCCTGATGCGCCCTCTCGAGCAGGACCCCTGCGATGGCGTCGATGCCTCCCGGGTCGAGGCCGGCGAGTGGCTCGTCGAGCACGAGCAGCTCAGGGTCGTGCACGAGGGCGGCGGCCAGCTGCACGCGCTGCTGGTTGCCGTGCGAGAGGGACTCGACCTTGCTCGTCGCCCGGTCCGCCACCCCGAGGCGTTCGAGCCACGTGCTCGTCGCCGCCACGGCCCGGGAGGCGTCGAGGCCGTGGAGGCGGGCGAGGTAGTGGAGCTGGTCGGCCACGCCCATGCCGGGGTAGAGCCCCCGCTCCTCGGGCATGTAGCCGAAACGGCGCCGCTCGGCCTGGCTGATCCTCGCCCCGTTCCAGCTCACCGTGCCTGCGTCGAGGTCGGTCAGGCCGAAGACCGCCCGCATGGTGGTGGTCTTCCCGGCACCGTTCGGGCCGAGGAAGCCGACGACCTGGCCGGCGGGGACCGAGAAGCTCAGCTGGTCGAGGGCGGTGACGGTCCCGAAACGGCGCGTCAGCCCGTCGAGCTCGAGCAGCCCTGCCACCGGCCCCACGCTACGCGGCCCACCCGGCGGGAGTGAGTCTCACCCGGCTGGGGTGAGTCCCCAGTGCCCCCTCGTCCAGCGCCAGCCGAGGATGAGGGCCCTCGCGGTCAACCAGCAGGTGAGCGCCAGCCACACGCCGACGAGCCCGAGGCCGTGGTCGGCGAGCGTCCAGCCGGCGAGGGGGGCGAAGGCGACGAGCGACGCCAGCATGGCGTACTGGAGCGTCCGGTAGCCGGAGGCGCCGAGCACGAGCCCGTCGAGCACGAAGGCGGCCGCCGCGGCCGGTTGGAGCGCACCGCAGATGACAAGGGCGATCGTCGCCTGGTGGCGCACGCCCGGGTCCCCGCTGAACACGAGTGGGATCACCCAGGCGAGGGCGATCGTGAGGACGCCCACGGCCGCCCCCAGCACGAGGCCGAAACGCAGCGTCCTCCGCCCGACGAGCACCGCCGCCGCCCGGTCGCCTCGGCCGAGCCCCTCGGAGACGTAGACCTGCGCCGGCACGGCGAGGGCGTCGAGGGTGAGGGCGAGGAGCAGCCAGATCTGGAGGGCGATCTGGTGCCCGGCGAGGCGCGCCGTGCCGAGGCGGGCGGCGATGGCCGTCGAGCAGAGGAGGGCGAGCCCGAGTGCGGCCGTCCGCACGGTGAGCGGCACCCCGGCCCGCCCGAGGCGGGCCAGCTCGGGCCGCCCGGGCCGAAGCGGGCGCACCGCGGCCTTCCGCGAGGCGAGGGCGAAGAGCGCGGCGGAGACGACCTGGGCCCCGACCGTCCCCCAGGCCGAGCCGGCGATGCCGGTGCGAAGCCCGTAGACGAGGACGAGCTCGAGGGCGACGTTGACCCCGTTCGCGACGAGGGCGATCCGAAACGGCGTGGCGGTGTCGCCGAGACCCGTCAAGTGCCCGTTGCCGGCCAGGCTGACGAGCAGGAAGACGAGGCCGACGGCCGAGATCCGCAGGTAGAGGACGGCCTCCCGCCCGACCGCGCCGTGGCCGCCGAGCACGTGCACGAGAGGGACCGCGAGCACCGCCACGAGGGCCGCCGCCACGAAGCCGACCCCGACGGACCAGGCGTAGGCGGCGCCGGCCGCCCGGGCCGCCCCGGCATCGTCGCCGGCACCGCGGCGAAAGGCGATCATGCTGACGGTCGCCATCTCGAGGAAGGCCGCCGTCCAGCCGACGATGTTGAGGGCCCCCGTGGCCACCGCCAGGGCGCCGAGCGGCGCCTTGCCGAGGTGGCCGACGATGGCCGAGTCGGTCAGGTTGTAGAGCGGCTCGACGAGGAGCGCCCCGAGGGCGGGGAGCGCCAGGCGGACGATGCGGCGGTCGAGCTCGTCGAAGCCACCGACGAGCCGGCGCGCCAGGCTCCCGGCCGCGCTCATCGGTAGCGTGTCCCGGCGATGGACGCCGACGAACTCCCGAGCGAACGGGCAGCCCGGCTCGCCGCCGAGCTGCGGGACGCCAACGCCGAGGCGGTCGCCTTCGTGGACGGCTGCTCCGAGGACGACTGGCGCGTGCTCGTGCCCGAGGAGGGGTGGCCCGTCGGCGTCGTGCTGCACCACGTGGCGGCCGGCCACGTGCTCGTGGGCGACTGGGTCGACGCCGCTCGCCGCGGTGAGGACATCACGATCACGACCGACGAGATCGACGAGGCGAACGCCCGCCACGCCGAGGACTTCGCCGGGGTCTCGCGCGAGGAGACGTCCGAGCTGCTCCGCACGAACGGCGAGGAGCTGGCGGCGCTGCTCGAAGGGCTGAGCGACGCCGAGCTCGCGAGCGAGGTCGCCTTCACGCCCGCCGGCGGGGCGCTCTTCTCGGCCGAGCAGCTCTGCGGGGCGGGAGCCCGCCACGCCGCCAGCCACCTCGGCCGCGTGCGCCGGGCGCTCGGGGAGCCCGACGCCGGCAGCTGAAGGACGCGCTCAGGCGACGAGGAAAGGGTTACGCCGAAAGGGTTCCGGGCATCCCTACGCACGAACCGCGAGCGTTCGTCCGAGCGCTTCCTCGGGCGACCCCTCGCGGTTCGCCAGGGCACCCGCCTCGAGCTCGCGTGAGGCCTCGAGGGCGGCGAGCGGGACGGGCACCTCGGTCGGGTACCGGCCCGTGAGGCACGCCCGGCAGAAGCCGTCGCCGTCCTCCTCCGGCGCCCCCACCGCCTCCATGAGGTGCCCGAGCGACAGGTAGTCGAGCGAGTCCGCCCCGAGGCGCTCGCACACCTCCTCGAGCGGCAGCCGGGCGGCGATGAGCTCCTCGCGCACGGGGGTGTCGATGCCGTAGAAGCACGGCCAGCGAAGCGGCGGCGAGGAGATCCGCAGGTGCACCTCGGCGGCGCCGGCGTCGCGCAGCATGCGGACGAGCTGGCGCGTGGTCGTGCCGCGCACGATCGAGTCGTCGACGACCACGAGGCGCTTGCCGCCGATGCTCCCCCGCAGCGGGTTGAGCTTGCGGCGCACGCCGAGGGCGCGGGCCTCCTGGGTCGGGGCGATGAAGGTACGCCCGATGTAGCGGTTCTTCACGAGCCCCTGGCCGAAGGGGATGCCGCTGCGCTCGGCGAAGCCCTCCGCGGCTGTCACCCCGGAGTCCGGCACGCCGATGACGAGGTCCGCCTCGACCGGCCGCTGGGCGGCGAGCAGCTCGCCCATCCGCCGGCGCACCGAGTACACCTCGCTCCCGAGGAGCTGCGAGTCCGGGCGGGCGAAGTAGACGAACTCGAACACGCACAGCCGCGGCGCAACCCGGTCGGGCGGGTACGGGCGGTACGAGTGCGGCCCCTCGGCGTCGATGACGACGAGCTCTCCCGGCTCGACCTCCCGGACGAATTTCGCCCCCACGACGTCGATGGCGGGCGACTCGGAGGCGACCACCCAGCCGGTCCTCGCCTCGCCGGCCGCCTCGTAGTCGAGCCGCCCGAGGCAGAGCGGGCGGAAACCGTGCGGGTCGCGCACGGCGACGAGCCGGTCCGAGTCGACGAGACCGAGCGAGAAGGCGCCCTCGAGACGGGGCAGCACGTCGAGGAGGGCCGGCAGGAGCGAATCGGTCGCCGCGGCCGGAGGGGCCTCCGCCTCGGGGTCCTCGGGCGGGAAGTGGCGCGCCAGCAGCTCGGCCACGAGGTCGCTGTCGGAGGTGACGATGCCGGGCAGCATGCCCGCTCCCTCCGCGAGGGCGGCGGTGTTGGTGAGGTTGCCGTTGTGCCCGAGGGCGAACCCCGCCCTCCCCACCGACCGGTAGACCGGCTGGGCGTTGTGCCACGTGCTCTGCCCCGTGGTCGAGTAGCGGACGTGGCCGAGGGCGAGGTCCCCGTCGAGCGACGAGAGCGTCCGCTCGTCGAACACCGAGGCGACGAGGCCCATGTCCTTCACGACGGTGACCCGCTCCCCGTCGCTCACCGCCATGCCGGCCGACTCCTGGCCGCGGTGCTGCAACGCGAACAGGCCGTCGAAGGTGAGCCGGGCGACCGGGGCCCCGGGGGCCCGTACGCCGAAGACGCCACAGGCCTCCTTCACGGGGCCATTCTGTCACCGGGGGGTCGCCGGCCGAGCGGTCCCACGCCTACGCTCGGCCGTCCCGGAGGAGCCCATGATCGACCTGCACTGCCACTCGACCCGCTCGGACGGCTCCGAGCCGCCCGCCAGGGTCGTCGAGCTCGCGGCGGCCGCCGGCTGCGAGGCCGTGGCCCTCACCGATCACGACACCACTTCGGGCAACGGGGAGGCCGGCGGTCGGGCGAGGGAGCTCGGGGTGGGTTTCGTGCCGGGCTGCGAGGTCTCCTGCCGCTTCTCGCCGGGCACCCTCCACCTCCTCTGCTACTTCGTGGACGAGGGCGGCGGCCCGCTCCCCGACCTCCTCGCCAGGCTGCGGGGCGACCGGGAGACCCGCAACGAGCGCCTCGTCGCCCGGCTCAACGAGCTGGGTTTCCCCATCAGCCTCGAGCTGGTCGAGGCGGCGGCCGGGGGAGGCGAGATCGGTCGCCCCCACTTCGCCCGGGTGCTGGCCGAGACTGGCGCCGTCGCCTCCTACCAGGACGCCTTCGACAGCCTTCTCGGCAAGGGCGGCCCCGCCTACATCCCGAAGGCCTTCGTGGACCCCTCCGACGCCATCGCGGCGGCCACCGCCTCGGGGGCGCTCACCGTGCTCGCCCATCCCTTCTCGCTCGGGCTCGAGCCGGCCGGCCTCGAGGCGGCCGTCGCTGAGCTCGCCGCCGCCGGGCTCACCGGGCTCGAGTGCCTCTACGGCCGCTACAGCCCGGAGGACCGCGCCGGACTGCTCGGTGTCGCCCGCCGCCACGGCCTCGTCGCCACGGGCGGCTCGGACTACCACGGCTCCTTCAAGCCGGACCTGAGCGTCGGAACGGGGACGGGCGACCTCGACGTGCCGGTCTCGGCCCTCGACGAGCTGCGCGCCCGCCTCGCCTGATCGCCGGCACGAAACCCCTCCCCCAGCTGCGGGTCCCTCCCCCCGCCCGCTCTCAGCAGCCGAAGATCGGCGCCATCGCCAAAAGGACGCCGACCGCCACGAGAGCCGCCGGCAACCCCACCCGGAGGCCCATGCGAAGGAAGTGCCGGGCGTGGACCGGCTCGCCGAGATGGCGCATCGACTCGGCCCAGAGCAGGCTGGCGAGCGAGCCGGTCACGAGCAGGCTCGGGCCGAGGTTGACCCCGAGGAGTGCCGGCCAGAGGACGCAGTGCCGCCCGGCCACGAAGGGCAGGCTGACGAGGAGCGCCGGAAGGTTGTTGACCACGTTGGCGCCGGCCGCGGTCGCCCCGGCGATGCGGAGGGTGGCGAGGGGCCCGGTCCCGTGCAGGAGGTCGCCGAGGGGGAGCCCGCGGGCTGCGGCCCCGGCGAGGACGCCGAGCCCCGCCGCCACGAGCGCCGTCCCCCAGGGCACCCGGCGAAGGGGCACATGTCGCAGCAGGACGGCGAGGACGGCGTCGGCGCCGAGGGCGACCATCCAGGGCTGGACGGCGACCGACGGCCCCACGACGAAACCGGTGAGCACGAGCGCCACGACGACCGACCCCGTCACGAGCACCCTGTGCTCGTCTGGCTCTCGGGCGGGCGGGTCCGGGACGCTCTCGCGCTCCTTTCCGGGCGGCCCCTCACCGGGCACCTCCTCGCCGTGCGCCCCCACGCCGGGCGCCTCCTCGCCGTGTGGCCGACCGGAGGGTCGTTCCACCGCCCCACGGTCGGCCGCGCGGCCGAAGGCCCGGTAGCAGGCGTAGCCGGCGGCGCAGGCGGCCGCCGCCGGGAGCCCGAGGTGCTCGAGGAAGGCGACCGGCCCGACCCCCGTCCGGGCGGCCGCGATCAGGTTCGTGAGGTTCGAGACGGGGAGGAAGGACGAGGCGAGGAGGGCGAGGATCACCGGCTGGAAGCCGACGTAGCGGGCGTCGAGCCCGGTCGTCCGGGCGAGGCGGACGTAGAGGGGGGTGAGCAGGACGACGGCGGCGTCGAGGTTGAGCACCGCCACCGTGCCCGTCGCCAGGACCCACAACCAGGTGAGCAGCCCCCGACGAGGCCCTATCAGCTCGGCGAGGGCGTGGAAGTAGCCGAGCTCGTCGAGGAGGACGGCGAGCGGGATGGCACAGAGGAGGAAGGCGAGCGGGTCGACGAGCGGGCGGAGGTCGTGGCCGGCCCGCCCCGGTGTCGTGGCGCCGACCGCGAGAGCGAGAAGGCTGAAGGCGACCGGGGCGGCGTAGGGCGGCAACCGGTAGGGGCGCAGCACCGCCCCGAGCACGGCCGCGCCGAGCAGCACCAGTCGCAGCGCGGTCATGCCGACCCGCCGCCGGTCAGCCGGCGGCGGAGTCCGGCAGCCACCGGTAGGTCGTCCAACCCTCCACGGGAGCCGCCCCGAGCGATCGGTAGAAGGCGATCGACGGCTCGTTCCAGTCGAGGACCGCCCACTCCACCCGCCCGTCGGTGAGGGAGCGCAGCTCGGAGAGGAGCTCCTTGCCGAGGCCGCGTCCCCGGAAGCGCTCCCGCACGAAGAGGTCCTCCAGCCAGATGCCCGACCGGCCGAGGAAGGTCGAGAACGTGAGGAAGTACAAGGCGAAACCCGCCACCTCGCCGTCCTCCTCGGCGATGAGCACCCTCACCGGCGAGCCCTCGGCGAAGACGGCGGAGGCCAGCTCGGCGTCCGTCCAGCCGACCTCGTGGGCGAGCCGCTCGTACTCGGCGAGCTCGCGGATGAGGGCGCCGATCTCGGCGGCGTCCTCGGGGACGGCATGTCGCAGCGGCACGGCGAGGACCGTACCGCTCGCGCGGGCCGGCCCTGCCCTGCTCAGGGACTCGTCACGGGGGCCGTGAGCTCAGTACCAGCCGTAGGCGTTCTCGTGCGCCCAGGCGTTCGCCGGGTTGCCGTAGCGGGAGTGGATGTAGCGCTCCCCCGCCGTCGCCTCGTACCAGCCCGGCGGGTCGCTGTGGCTCCCGTCCCAGTACTGCGGGAAGGTGACGCGCTCGCTCTCGATGAGCGGCTTGTTCATCTGGAACCAGCCGTACTGGGCACCGTTCTCGGCGTGGTACTCGAACGAGCTCTCGTAGCACACGATGCGGGCGATGTCGTCCCGGTAGGTGCCGTTCGTCCAGAAGGACCCGGGGATGTCGTGGTGGTGTTTCGTGGCCGAGCGGATCCGGTTCCAGAACGACCGGGGCGCCTGGCCGACGGCGCTCGACTGGCACGCCGACCAGTGGGAGTTGGCTGGGCGTGCGGGCGCGGCCACCGTGGCACCCGCCGTCAGCGGCGCCGCCATGGTGATGAGGCCGGCGGCGGCGGCGGCGAGCAGGTACCTGGGCATGCGAAGAACGAGGGGGTGGATGTCCATCTCGTGTGGCCTCCGGCGACGGCCAGCGCCCCACCGGCTCAGTGTCGAGCCACGGTGGGGGGTCAGGCGGACCGGTCGCGGTCGGGCGGGCACAAAGGCTCGCAACGGGCATGTCGTGGCGCTGTGTGGGGGGCCACGTGTCGGGGGTCGATGATGGTCGGCGCCCCACCGCCCGTCAAACGAAAACGGCGCCTGTAAACACATTGTCGGGGCCGACACACGAACGACGTCCTCGTCACATGACTGTCAAGTCAGCAACCTTTACCCTGGTCAGACCATATGCCGAGCAGCACCGGGCCTCTAAAGTGGCAGCTCGGCTGCCGACATCAGGTTCCGTGCAACCGGCGGACGTAGCGCTCGGCCGACCGGGCGACGGCGGCTGCACCGTCCTCGACCACCACCCGGCCCCACCAGCCGCCGTACACCCTGACGAACGCGAAGGCCTCGACCCGCCGGGCGATCCCCCGGACCGTCGCCTCGTCGAGCGGGATCAGGTTGGGATAGCTGTACATGAAGCTCACCCAGGCCCGGTCCTGCACGACGGTGATGGTGTCGCCCGTGAGGAGGGCCCCGCGGCCCTCGGCCCCCTCGGGCCAGTACAGGACGCACGCCCCTTCGAAGTGCCCGCCGATGCGGGCGAGCGTGAGCCCGGCGACCGGCTCGACGGCGTCCTCCTCGAAGAACCTGATCCGCTCGGACGGCCGCAGCGCCCACCGGCGGTCGGCCGCCGGCAGCAGCACGGCGGCGTCGAAGGCGTCCGCCCAGTCGACGAGCGACCCGTAGAAGTGCGGGTGCGAGCAGCAGATGACGTCGACGCCGCCGAGCGCCCTGACGGCGTCGACGGTCGCGCCGTCGAGGAGCGAGACGCAGTCCCACAGGACGTTTCCGCCCGGGGCTCGCACGAGGAGTGCCCGCTGGCCGATGGCGAAGGGCGGCGAGGTCCCGATGCCGTGAAGGCCGGCCTCCTCCTCGCGGACCTCGTTTCGGTGCCCGGCGGCGAGCTCGTCCTGGGTCGTGAAGCGCTGCCCGCCCCAGCCGACGTACTGGCGCTCGTCGAGGCAGATCGGGCAGCTGTCCGGCCTCTCCGGGCTCGGAGCGTGCTGCACGCCGCAGGTGACGCAGATCCAGGCAGGCACGCCCGCGACGCTAGGGCCGCCTCAGGCGATGCGCCGGTGGATCTCCTGACGGGTCGCCCCGGGGTTCGACGCGTAGACGCCGTTCACGTTGGAGTCGAGGAACTCCACGAAACCCGCGTCTCCGTTCAGCGCCATCTGCGCCCGCCCCATCTCCGCCGCGCTCTCGAAGGCCGTCAGCCAGCCGACGCCGCCGTAGTTGCCCGTGACGTCGACGACGAAGAGCGACGGCAGCCCGATGATCTTCTCGGAGTGCTGGGCGATCTCGACGCCGAGCGGGATGCCGCGGGAGAGCCCGCCGCCGACCATCGTCGTGCGGACGGCGACGACGTAGTTGATCTCGCGGGACAGGTCGGGCTCCCCGTGCACGACGAAGGCGAGGCCGTCGTCGACCGAGCCCGGCATGATGTACGAGGTTCCCTTCTCGACGAGGTCGAGGTAGGCCTTGTCGGTGAGCAGCACGTCCATGTTGTCCTGCAACGACGACACGTCCTCGGCGAAGGTCGACCACCGCACGGCGCCGACCTCGGGGCCGAAGGCAGTCGTGAACACGCGCACCTGCATGCCGGACACCTCGCCGACGCGCTGGGCGATCTCGGTCGCCCAGCCCATCGCCTCCACCACCTTGCCGCCGACGAGCCGGGCTCGACGGGTGAACAGGTACATGATCCCCTCCTCGCTGTCCTCGGGCGAAGCACGCCCGAGGAGCCACTTTCCTTCGGAGCCCGCAGAGGGTCAAGCGACGATCAGGTGAACATCGCCCGTCAGGGCCGCGGGAGAGCCCGTCACGGCCGGCGGGAGGGACCGATGGCAGCGACGAGACAGAACGTGTTCCCCTCCGGGTCGGCGCAGACCACCCAGTGGACGTCCCCCTCGCTCACCTGCTCGAGCAGGCGCCCGCCGAGCCGCTCCACCCGGGCTGCCTCGCCAACAGGGTCCTCGACGTAGAGGTCGACGTGGCAGCGGCCTTGCGGGCCCGGGTGCTCCACGCGCTGGAAGGTCAGGTTCGGCCCGCGCCCGGACGGGTCCGCCAGCCCGCGGTAGTCAGCGAAGAGCGGGCGGTCGTCGTAGCCGGTGAGCTCCTGCCAGAAGCGGGCCAACCGTGCCGGGTCGGCCGAGTCGAAGACGATGTTGCCCGGGCGCAGCGTGCGCCCCTTCCCCCCCTCGCTCGTCAGGACTTGGCGGCGGCGACGAGGAAGAAGAGGTCGCAGCCGTCGACGATGAGATCGGCCTTGCCGGTCTTCGGGCCCTGGAAGGTCACGTACATCGTGCCCTTGTACTTCGTCGAGCCGCCCTTGATGGTGACGTTGTAGCCGGCTGGGCCGGCCGAGTCGGACTGCCCGACGTACCACGTGTCGCTGCTCCCCTTCGGCGCCTTGTGGATCGGGAAGGTGCCGCTCACGACGTAGCTCTGCAGCGGGCAGCTCTGTCCCGGAGCCGGGGAGGCGTTGAAGTACTTGATCCGCTTGCCCTTCCCGTACACCTGGAAGCCCCCCTGGAACGTCGAGCCGTCGCTCGAGGAGAGGTTCCACTGGCCGTCGTGCGGGCGGGCGGTCGCCGACGCGCCCGAGGCGGCGGCGAGCGGGATCGGCAGGGCGAGCGAGACGAGGGCGAGGACGGCCGCCGCCGTCCCGAACGCTGCCGCTCGCCGCCCCCCCATCAGGGCGAAGTGTACGGCCGCCGCCCGGGGCCGACAAGGGCCGTCCGCCGCAGCACGAGGAGACAGCAGTCGTCCTCGGGCGCGGCGCACAGCTGCTCCATGACGGCGGAGGCCACGTCCTCCGCCGAGTCGCGACGGTGTGCTGACACGAGCTCGCGCAGCCGCTCGAGTTGATCGGCGATGTCGCCGCGGCGGCGCTCGACCACCCCGTCGGTGTAGAGCACGAGGCCGGACCCCGGGGGGAGATCGAACACGCGGTCGACCCTCTCGCCGGCCGGCACGCCGAGCGCGGAGCCCTTCGCCTCGACGAAGCGCGCTCCGGCGGCGTCGAAGAAGACCGGAGGAAGGTGCCCGGCCGACGACCACACGATGCTCTCCGTCCCGGGCTCGGCGAGGAGGTACTGGGCGGTGGCGAAGCCCTCTGGCACCGTCTCGCGCACGAGCCAGTCGAGGCCGCCCAGCACCGCGGCGGGTGAGCTGCCGGCGACTGCGAGCCCTCTTGCTGCGTTCCGCAGGGTCGCCATCAACGAGGCCGCCTCCATGCCGTGGCCGGCCGAGTCGCCGACGCCGAGAAGGAAACGGCCCGGCGCGACCGGGACGACGTCGAACCAGTCTCCGGCCACCGAGCCGCCGGTCGGCAGGTACCTGGTGGCGGTCTCGAGGCCGGGGACGATCCCGCCCTCGCTCGGAAGCAGCGCCCTCGTGAGCACGACGGCCGTCTCATGCTCCTGTTCGAACCGGCCGGCGACCGAGAGCGCCATGCCGGCGCGGGCGGCTAGTCCCTCGGCAGCGCGGACCACATCCGCGCTCGGGCGGCCCTCCCAGCTGTCCGACACGAGGCTCACCACCCCCATCACGCGGCCGGTGACCTTCACGGGCACGACGAGGGCGGAGAAGCGGCCGGTGCGGCTGGCGGCGAGCAGCGCGCCGGTCACGTCGTCGGGGTAGACGGCCGCCACGTGCTCGCGGCCCGCGTCCCCCACGAAGGTCGTCTCGCCACTCCGGTACGCCTCGGTGAGGGGCGAGACGGCCGACAGCGGCACGACCGGCGAGCTCGCCACGGCCTCGGAGAGCGCGGTCAGCTCGCCGAGCCGCACCGCCGCCCGGCGGAGGTAGCTGCCTTCGGCGACGTACACGGCGCACCACGGTGCCAGGACCGGGATGGCGAGGCCGACGAGCCGTCGGAGGATCTCGTCGCGGTCGAGGGCGCTCGCCATCAGGCGTGTCCCCTCGGCGAGCAGGTCGGAGATCTCGCGGGCCTCCCGCTCGGCGGCGAGCAGCCGGGCGCGGTCGAGGGCGACCGCGCACTGGCGTGCCACGACCCGCAGGAGGGCGACGGTGGGCTCGTCGAACGTGCGCCCCTCCGCCCAGGCGAGGGCGAGGATGCCCACGCGGTCGCCCCGCGAGACGAGCGGCAGGATCGCCCAGGCGCCGTGCTCGGTCGGGAAACCCGCGTAGGCGGGGAAGTCGCGGTCGCGCTCGGCGACCGACGACCAGAAGACGGGCTCGCCGCTCTCGAGCACGGTGTGGGCCGGCATCCAGCCCTCGACCTCGAAGGCCGACTTGACGAGGGGCTGCGAGCTCTCCGACAGCCCGACGGCGACGAGGGGCACGACGGTCGAGCCCTCCAGGGCTCCGACCATGACGGCGGAGGCGTCGAGCGCGACGGTGGCGGCGTCGACGACGGCCTCGGCGACACTTGTCACGTCGTGGGCGGCCGCGAGACTCTCGGCGACGCGCTCGACCACCGCGAGCGGGTCAGGAGGCACGGGCGCCGAGCGACGGGCCCTTTGCGACTCCCCCATCCAACCCCCTGAACAGGCTCTCCCACGCGCCGGCCAGGCCCGAGGGCCGGGGCGCGTCACATGGTCGGCGCGCTCGACCGCGGTGTCAAGTAACCCGGGCGTCGTCCTCGTCAGCCGCCCGCTCGAGGGCGGCGAGGTCGAGCTTGGTCATCGAGAGCATGGCGCGCATGGCTCGCCCGGCTCGAGCCGGGTCCGGGTCCCCGAGCAGCTCGAAGAGGCGAGACGGCACGATCTGCCAGGAGAGGCCGTAGCGGTCCTTCAGCCAGCCGCACGGGCCTTCCTCACCGCCCTCCACGAGGCGCGACCAGTAGTGGTCGACCTCCTCCTGGTCGCGGCAGTTGACGACGAAGGAGACGGACTCGTTGAAGGCGAAGTTCTGGGCGCCGCCGTTCAGGGCCACGAACTCGCTGCCGTCGAGCTCGAAGCGCACGGTCAGTGTGGCCACGTCGAGCTCGGGCGCCTCCGGCCCCCGATCGAGGACTTCGAGGATCCTCGAGTTGTCGAAGATGGAGGTGTAGAACTCGGCGGCCTCCTCAGCCTGGGTGTCGAACCAGAGGAACGGGGTGATCCTCGACATCGAGGCAACTCCTTGTCTCGAACTTCAACCGGCTACCTCTGTAGACGATCGACCCCTCCCGCCTTCTTGCCCTATTGGCTCAATGGATGTCGCGACGCGCGGCGATGGAGGAGTTATCGGCACGCGGAGCCGCCGACCTTTTGCGATTTCCCGAGAAAGCCCGGCGCATTCCTCGTCAGGCGCCGGATCCGTCGATCGGGCCGCCAGCGACGGGCACCGAGCCGTTCTTTGCGAGCCAGGCCGCCTCCCACGCCGAGAGGCGGCCCCGGGCGGCTGCGGGGGCCGTGGCCGCAGCCGAAGCCCCAGAGACCGGCGAGGCTGCGGGGCGCTGTGGCATGGCGAGCGTCCCGACGGCCGTCTCGTCGTGGCGACGGCCGATCCGGTCCTCGGAGCGCATCCACTGCACGAGGATGGGTGCGGCCGCCACGAGGAGGCCGAGCTCGGTGCCGGCCCAGAGGATGCCGCCGCCGGACTTCGTGCTCGCGAGGGTGTACATGGAGGCGATCGGATGGGTTTGGTCCAGGATGGCCACACCGAGGAAGGCCTCGATCCCTGCGCCGAGGAGCACGTTGAGCAGGCGGAAGGGATAGCTCATCTTCCAGTGGATGATCGGGTCGACCCCGACCATCGGCCACCAGAAGACCGTGCCCCCGAAGAGGAACGCCAGGTTGAGGAGGTCCATCAGGTCCATGTGGTGCATGGCCACGTTGATGAGCGGCGTGAGGAAGAAGGCGAACATCGCCCCGTAGTAGAGGATCCAGGCGGACAGCGGGCTCGTGACCACCGCGAAGGGCTGCGAGCGCAGCACGCGGAGCCACCTGGTCTTCGTGGCCCGGCCGGCCGTCTGGAGCAGGAGCGTCGAGGGCGCCCCGAGGGCGAGGAGCGGTGGGGCGACGATCATCAGGAGGAGGTGCTGGATGACGTGCGCCTGGAAGTAGCGCCCCGTGAAGGTGGCGATGGGCGACTGGAGGGCGAGCTCGATGGCGAGGAGGCCCGAGAGGAAGGAGGCGGTCCGCGCCCGGCTCCAGGCGCGGCCCTTCGTCGCCAGCTGCCAGTCGGCCCGCAGGTACCAGACGGCGATGGCGAGGACGGCCGCCGTCACGCAGAGCGAGAAGGGTCCGAACTGCCAGCCGGTGAGGGCGTTGTGCAGCGTGAACGGGACGGCCGGCATGCCGCCCATGCCACCCATCAGCGTCGCCTCCCTGCGGTCACCGTCACGGCCGCCCCAGGCGATGGAGGAGCTCCACGCACGGACTGAGCGTATGTGCCGGCGGGACGCCGGCGTGCCCGAGGGCCCCGAGGCCGACGGCGGGGAGCGCCGCCGCCAGCATGGCCACCCCCGACCAGCGCACCGCCGTGCCGCTGAGGAGCCAGACGAGGCGCGGGAGACGCCACTGCGAAAGGGCGGTGGTCCGGGCAAGGATCGGCCCGCTCAGGTCGGGGACCTCGCCGAGGCGGCCGAGTCGCCACCGGCGCGCCAGGTCGTCGAGCCCCCGGCCAGCCGCCCGGCAGGAGGCGCACGAGCCGAGGTGCGCGTCGAGCGCCGCCTCGTCGACGAGGCCCTCCTCGCCGTCGAGCAGGGCCGAGAGGGTCTCGCGCACCGCGGCGCACGAGGGCCGGATCCTCGCGAGCCGTCTCATCCCGAGGAGCCGAACTCGATCGGCACGGTCGTCTGCTGCACGACGGTCCAGCTCTGCGACCTAAGGCGCCAGACGGTGAACCTCGTGTCGTGCACGGAGAGGGCCTCGACCGTCCCGGTCGTGGCAAGGGTCTCGGTCCCGGCGGGGGGCGCGGGCAGGCTCCGCCAGCCCGCAAGGCCGGCGAGGAGGCTTGCACGCAGGCCCGGACCGTCCGACCAGACGACGAAGGGGCTCCCGGCGGCACCGGCCGGGCCGAGGGACACGAGGCGGGGGTGGCGGCCGAGCCCGAGGGGGGCCGAGAACGACCAGCCGGCCGAGGGGCCCCTGCTCGTCGCGGCGACGAGCGAGACGCCGCCCGGGCCGAGGACGGCGACGAGCGCCGTGACCCCGGAGCGGGAAGGAAAGAGCGCCAGCACCTCGGTTTTCCCACTCAATTCCGCCGGGAGCCGCGCACCGGCCGACTGCCAGGCGCCGCCCGAGCGAACGAAGAGCCCGACCACCCCCGGACGCCCGCAGGCAGCCCCGACGAGGGGCCCGTCGCCGCCCCACGAGCCGGCGACGGCGTGGATCGCCACGAGGCCGCACGCCCTCCCGGCCGTACCGGCGCCGAGCCCGGCGCTCGTGACCAGCGTGCTGGCGCTCGTCGCCCCCGGGCCGGCGACGAGCACGTCCTCGCCGCGGCGCCCCCCGGCGAGGACGACGACACCTCCGCCGGGCGTCGCCGCCACCGCGCTCACGTCGTCCGCCAGGGCGGCGACAGGCGGGAGCGCCAACCACGACCGGCCGCCGTCGTCCGTCGACGCCAGGGCGGAGAACTCGAGCTTGTTCGCCGGACGCGTCCCGACGGCGAGCGATCCCGAGGCCGCAGGGGCAAGGAGAAGTCCGCCGTTCGTGGCGATCCCGAGCGACGTCCGGTTGAGCCAGGTCGGAGAGCCCGGCCGCCTGACGAAGAGCTGCCAGAAGGTCTCGAGGGGCTGACTGAGGTGGCCCATCGGCACCGCCGCGAAGAGGGCCGACGGCGTCTCGGCCGAGGTGGCGAGCGGCACCCGCAGCGGCCAGTCCGAGGAGCCGCGGGCCACATCCCGGCCGGCGGGCGCCCCGCCGTCCGAGGAGCCGCAGGCGGCGAGGAGCACGGCGGCGCCGAGGAGGGCGGCGCCACGTCCGAGCAGCCTCGGGCGCCCCCTCACGACCGCGAGAGCACCGTGTCGACCGCGTTCACGAGGGTCGCCGCGAACGAGGACCGCGTGGCGGGCGACCCGGGACCGGGGTCGGAGTTGAAGACGTAGCGGGTGTGGCCGCGGGCGTCGATGACGTAGAGGATGTCCGAGTGGCCGACCATGGCGCCCGCCGGCGACGACAGGACCTCGACGCCCCACGCCCGCCAGACCCGCTCGAGCTGGGCGAGCCCGCCGGTGAGGTACAGCCAGTTCGGCTCGTCGAGGCGTTCCTGACGGTCGAAGGCCCGGACGTAGGAGGGCGCGCGATAGAGCGGGTTGACGACGATCGCCACGAGCTCCACCTGTCGGGAACGGGGCCCGAGCATCGCGTCGGCCTGCTTCAGCTCCTGGGCGATGAGCGGACAGTCGGACACGCAGACCGGGTCGAGGAAGGTGAGCACCACCGTCTTCGATCGCAGCGAGGCGAGGCTGATGGTACGTCCGGCCTGGTCGGTGAGCTGGAAGCCGGGCGCTTGGAAGTTCACTACCTGAGGGGTCCCGTCGATCGCCTGGGAGACGATGGCGTCGGCCTGGGGGCGCGTCGAGGCGACGGCCATCGGGACCGCCCCGAGCAGGACGACGACGACCGCCCCCGCCGCCGCCAGGCTCCTGAACACGAAGCCCGGGCTCTCCCTAAGGTGGCGTCGCAGACCTGCGAGGGGGCGTTCGGGCGGGCGAGCCGCCGCGATCGGCACGGGCGCCTCCGCCGCGGCGGGCACCCGGACCAGCGCGACATACCCGGCCACGAACACGAGGGCCATCGGGATCATGCTGTTCGGGTCCGTGCCGACGCCGCCGAAGAAGCCGAAGTCCTCGATGAGCACCCAGTCGGCGAGGCAGAGCACCGCGCCGGCGATCACGCCCGCCCGGACGAGAGGGCGCCGCCCGGTCAGCATCAGGCACCCGATGGCAGCGAGCGCCACCACGACGAAGAGGTTGACGGCGAAACCGTGCGCCGAGTCGAAGCGCGTGAAGGCCGTCACCCACGAGGCGAACAGGCTCGGCTGGGGCGTCGCGGACATCTGGGAGGTCATGGCGGCGAGCGTCCCGGCCGTCGCCCGGTGCCCGACGTGTCCCTGCCAGAAGCCCCTCCCCGGCCACGCCTGGAGCACGGCCATGCCGACGAAGAACAGCCCCATGGCGCCGAGCACGCTCTGTCCGAGGCGGCGCGACCACCACAGCCGCTCAGGAAGGGCGATGAGGACGCCCGCCGCGCAGTAGAAGACGGCGGCCCCCGGCGCGCCGAAGAGCCAGGTGAGCCCGGGGGCGAAGATGCCGCCGAAGCTCTCGCCGAAGATCCAGACGACGAGTCCCCAGACGGCGCTCGAGGCGCCGGCCAGACGCGACCAGGTCCCCCGCGGCGCCACGAGGAGCAGCAGCCCGAGACCGACCTGGATCCACACGGCCGAGGCCGCCGCCGTGATGGGGTGGTCGGTCCAGATCGTGCCCGCGCCGCTCACGAGGTGCTGCACCCAGGTGGGTGAGGTCAGGGCCGCCGGCTGGATCACCTGGGTCGGGAGGCCGAGCGGCATCGACGACTGCGCCTGGAGGATGCCGTCGAAGAGCCAGAGCAACCCGAAGCCGATCCGCAGCACCTTGCGGGCCACCGGCTCGGCCACGAGCGGGCCGCCGCCCGACCAGACCACCGGCTCACCGGCCCGGGCGCGGGCGAGCTGCCTCGCCCGCAGCACGTTGAAGGCGAGCGCGAGCAGGACGACGACCGCCAGCACGACGAGCCCCTGGTGCAACAGCGCGGAGCGGAACGCCGACACGATGGTCGGGTTGTTCGTCTGCAGCCCACTGCCCATCCCTGGCACGTCGACCCACTCCTCTCGTGTGGGTAGTGCCGCCCCGGGTGCGAGAAGTTCCCGCCAGCCTGCCCGGCGCCGCCCGTGGCGGCCGCCCCCCGCCTGCGGTGCCCGGCCGCCCCCCGCTACCCTCGGGTCGTGGACGACGCCACCCGCCTGCTCCGCGAGGCCCGCACCCGGCCGGCGGCCTTCGCCGGTTTCGTGCGGGCGACGCAGCCGGAGGTGTGGCGTTTCTGCCGCAACCGCCTCGGGGCCGCCGACGCCGAGGACGCCACGCAGGAGATCTACGTGGCCGCATGGCGGGCGCTCCCGGCCTACCGGGGTGAGGCCTCGGCCCGCACCTGGCTGTTCGTCATCGCCCGCCGGGTGACCGACCGCTTTGCCGCCAGGCACCGGCGCTGGCGGGACCTGGCCGACAACGCCGGGCCGCCCTCGCCGGCCAGCCAGCCCGAGGAGCGGGCGGAGCTCGGGGACCTCCTCGTCGGCATGGACGAGGACCGCAGGCTCGCCCTGCTCCTCACCCAGGTCGTCGGGCTCAGCTACGCAGAGGCCGCCGTCGTCTGCGAGTGCCCCGTCGGCACCATCCGTTCCCGGGTGGCGCGGGCGCGCGAGGAGCTGCTGGCGGCCAGGGCGGCCCAAGCGGCCTCGCCTCGTTCGTCGTGACGGACGATCCCTGGCGCTGGCCCGAGTCGAAGTGGCGGGACGCCACTGGCCGCGTCCGGGCCGGGAGGCCCCTCACCCCTGAGCGCTGGCCGAACGACGGCGTCGTCGCCGTGGCGCTCTCCTTCGACTCCGACCACGAAACGGGCTCGCTCCGCAGCGGCGACACCCACCCGGGTCGCCTCTCCCAGGGCGAGTACGGCTCGCGGGTGGGCGCCCGTCGCATCCTCGAGCTGCTCGAGCGAAGGGGCATCCCTGCCTCCTTCTTCGTCCCGGCGGTCTCCGCCCTGCTCCACCCCGAGGAGGTCCGCGACTACGCGGCCGCCGGGCACGAGGTGGCTCTCCACGGCTGGATCCACGAGTGGAACACCGAGCTCGGAAGGGACGACGAGTCCGAGCTGCTCCGGCGCAGCGCCGAGGTGCTCGAGGAGGTCGCCGGCAGTCGGCCGGTCGGCATCCGCACGCCCAGCTGGGACTTCTCGGAGCACACCCTCGAGCTCGTCGTCGACCTCGGCCTCGCCTACGACTCGTCGCTCATGGCCGACGACGAGCCCTACGAGATCCTCGCCGACGGGCAGCCGACCGGCGTGGTGGAGATCCCTGTCGAGTGGATCCGGGACGACGCCCCCTACCTCACGATGGACCGCCGCTCCCCCCTGCGCCCCTCGCCGGCGCCCCGCGACCTCATCCAGCCCTGGGTCGACGAGTTCGAGGCCGCCTATGCCGGAGGCGGCCTCTTCCAGCTCACGATGCACCCGCACGTGATCGGCCACCGCTCCCGGCTCGTCGTGCTCTCCGAGCTCCTCGACCACATCGCCTCGCGGCCCGGCGTCTGGTACGCCACCCACGCCGAGGTGGCCGAGGTCTGCGCGAACGAGCTCGCCGGAGGCGCCGGCTCCTGAGTCAGCCTCAGACCTGCGAGACGAAGATGCAGAAGGGGTGGCCGTCCGGGTCGGCGTAGACCCTGAGCGGCTCCTCGGGATCGTCCGAGCGGTCGTAGAGGACGCGGGCGCCGAGGCCGAGGGCGCGGCGGTGCTGGGTTTCGAGCTCGGAGGCCGACGGGACGGTCATGTCCAGGTGGAGCTGCTGGGGCACCTCGTCCTCCGGCCAGGTCGTCGGACGAAGCGCCTCCACCTGCTGGAAGGCGAGCCCCATCCCGCCTTTCGGGTCGCACAGCACCAGCCAGTCCCGCTCGCGCCCGTCGGGCTCGTCGCCCTCCCGGTACTCGAAACCGACCAGCTCCCTGTAGAACTCGGCGAGCCGCCTCGCGTCGGTGGTGTCGAGCACCACCTGGCGGACGGCCGGATGCGACTCGGTCACCGCCGTCACGTCACCGTGAAGGAGGCCGACTTGCTCTTCGAGGCGAGTCGGCCGAAGTCCCCGCCGTAGGAGGCCACCACCGAGTAGCTGCCCGGCGTGAGCGCCGTGTTGGGGATCCGGCAGCGGGCCTTGCCGTCGTGGAGCATGACGGTGCAGCGGACCGATCCGACCGACACGGTCACCTTCTCGCCGTTCGGCACCCGCTCGCCCCGCGTGGTGCTGACGGACACCGAGAACACGACCGAGTGCTCGCTCCCGTAGGCGGCCGTCGGGCTGCTGAGCGAGAGCCGCACGGAGGTGGTGTCGCGGTCGACGGTGAACGTCCCGCCGATCGACGTCGAGGAGCTCGAGAAGTCGGAGGTCCCCCCGTAGTGAGCACGCAGGCCGCCGTACACCCCCGCCCGCAGCTGGGTCCGGCCCGGCGAGCAGGTCCCGCTCCCTCCCGAGAGGTGGACGGTGCAGAGCCGGCCATCCGACGAGCTCACCGTGACGACCCCCGACGGCGTGGCGCCGGTGGCGCTCACGTGCACGGTGAGCACGATGGCGCTCTCGCGGCCGAAGGTGACGATCCGCCGGGAGATGCTGAGCCTGGTCGTCGTCGAGGCCGGCGAGACGGTGAGGCTCTGCGACGCCGTGCTCGCCGACGACTGCAGGTCGTTGTCGCCGGGGTAGGAGACCCCGATCGTGTACGGGCCGCCGGCGTTGAGCGCCGTCGGCGGGAGCGAGCAGTTGCCGGTGCCGCCGGTGCCCGCCGGGGTGAGCGTGGCGTGGCAGGAGGCCGTGCCCACCGTGACGGTGGCCGCCTCGCCGGCGGCGGGGAGCACCTCGCCGTGTCCCGTCGTGACCGTGACGTCGAAGACGTCCTGCTGCTCGGAGCCGTACGTGACGGAGGTGACCGTCGGCGTCACCGTCGCCGTCGTGGTGTCCTTCGTGACCGCGAAGCTCGTCGGCGCCCCGGCGGCCACGGACTTGTAGCTCGAGTCGCCGCTGTAGGAGGCGGTGACCGGGTACGTCGCCCCGACGGGGAGCTGCGAGGCGGTCAGGCTGCAGGACGCCGTCTCCTGGCTCTGGTTCACCTTGGTGAACACGATCGTCGAGCACAGCGGTGTCGTCCCGCTCGTGAAGCTGACCGTGCCCGTGGGCGGAAGGTTGCTCGCGCCGGTGAGGGTGGCCGTGAAGGTCTCGCCCGTCTCGCCTCCGTAGACGACCGAGGGGGACCCGACCGCGGCAGTCATCGTGGGGGCGATCGGCGTCACGTCGGTGAGCACGACGTCGTGGGTGCTCGTGCCGCCCGTGTAGGAGATCTGGAAGATGCGATGGCCACCGCCGACGTAGCCGCCCTGCGGCAGGCCGGCGAACGTGCCGGTGATGGCGGAGCCGGTGTTGTTGACGAGGATGTCGAAGGAGTTGCCCGCCACCGACGTGAAGGTCCCGGCGAAGCTGACGTTGAGCGTCGCGCTCCCGAGGCTCACCACCCCGCCGGAGTTGCCGACCGTGACCTGCGTCCAGTTGCCCGCACCCGTGCCGGCGATGACGACGTTGTAGCTGGCAGTCCCGTTCATCGAGAAGGCGGTGGCCGTGGAGGCCTTGCCGCTCACGTTCAGGGTCTTCAGGCCGTGGTTGGCGTTCACCGATCCATCGAAGACGCCGTCGCCGGTGATGGAAAGGGCGCTCGGGGTCACGCTCGAGGCGCCGTCGAGCGACGAGCCGAACGTCACGGTCGGCGCGACCAGGGTGACGGTGGAAAGCGAGATCGTCGTGGCGCCGCTGTAGGTCTGGCCGACGGTGGAGGTGACGGCGCTCCCGTTGATCGCCGAGGACCCGCTCACGCTCAGGCTGGAGAGCGGCTCGGTACCACCGACCGTCCCACCGAACACGGCGTTCCCCGTGACGGTGAGGCTCTGGGCGCCGCTCCCGATGCCGTTCAGGGTCGACCCGAACGTCACCGTCGAGCCGGCGAGCGTGGAGTTCGTGTCGAGGGTGACGGCGCCGTCGTAGGCCTGGGTCCCTCCCGTCGCGACCGAACCGTCGAGGGCGGACGTGCCTGTGACGTGGAGGCTCGCGAGCTCGTTCGGGGAACCGGCGTTCGCGTTGAAGACGGCGGTCCCCGTGACCGTGAGGCCGCTCGCCCCGCTCACCGCCGAGCTCACGGCGGCGTCGAAGGTGACGGTGGTGCCAATGAGGTTGCTCGACGCTGTCAGGCTGACGACGCCGGCGTAGAGCTGGGTGCCGGTCGTATGGACGACGGCACCGCCGATGGTGGTGGCTCCGGCCACGCTGAGGCTCGTGAGGTTCGTCGTCCCTCCGACGCTCCCGTCGAAGACGACCGAGCCCGTGCCCGAAACCGTCAGCCCGGAGCCGCCGTCGACCGTCGAGCCGTACGTGAGGGTGTGCGTCCCGACGCTGTCGGTCTGGCTCGCCGCCAAGAGGACGGGCACGCCGATCGTGGCCGAGGACGCCGTCGTGTCCACGGCGACGCCGCTGTTGTTGGTGCCCGACAGGGTGAGGGTCTTGCCGCTCGCCCCGGTGATGTCGTAGTTGGCCTGGAACACGACGTCGTCGGGGGTCTCGCTGGCGTCGAGCTGCGGCGCGTTGGCCGGGATGGGCGACGGGAAGATGAGCTGGTTGCCCGAGAGCGTGGCCGAGCCCGGCCCCGTGGTCGAGCCGCAGGCGTGGGTGGTCGACGGTGTCCAGTTGGCCGCGTCGCTCATGTTCGTGCTGGCGCTCCCGGTCCAGGTGCAGGTGGTCAGCGCGATCGCCTGCGCCGGGGAGGCGAACACCGCCGCCTGCACGGCGAGGCCGATCCCCACCACGAAGGCGCCCCCGGCTACGACAGCCTTCCGCCCGCGACGAAACCCACGAAGTCTGCTCAGCTCAGCCATCTCGCCCCCTTGCAAAGTGTCTGTTCGCAGTCTCGCGACAAACAGCTCCTACGTCCATGGCCAATGGCGCTCCTCGGCTCTGGCGTCTCCGCCAGAGCGCCGGGCTCCGCGCGAGCTCACGAGGCGGCGTCGGCGAGCGTGACCTGGGGGGCGTCGGCGCCCTGGCCCGGGTAGCTCGCCCACCCGACCGCCTCGCAGCCCGTGGCGTCGGCGCACGAGATGCCAGAGAGCGAGCCGGCCGATCCCGCGATGGCGGGCGGGGTGACCGGCGTCCAGGCCGTCCCGCCGAAGGCCTCGGCGAAGGTCGCCATGCCGCCGACCGCCGTCGTGTCGAGCCCGTTTCCGACCGCAACGCAGCTCCCGGCGGTCGGACACGACACAGCGAACAGCGAGTCACCGGTCAGCTGGTCCTGCGAGCTGTCCGCCGTCCAGGCCGTGCCGTTCCAGGTCTCGACGATCGGGCTCTCGCTGCTCAGTCCGGCGGCGACCCCGACGGCCACGCAGGAGGTCGTGCTCGGGCAGGCGACCGAGTCGAGCTCGGGGGCGATGGCGCCGTTCGTGACAGCCGGCACGGACTGGACCGTCCAGGCCGCCCCGTCCCAGCTCTCCGCCAGCGGCGAGCTGCCGTTCCCGTCGGAGGTGGTCGTATAGCCGACGGCCGTGCAGGTCGCGGTCGGCGTGCACGAGACCCCGAGGAGCTCGCCGAACGCCCCCGGGTCCGGCGCCGTGAGGGCGGTCCAGCTCGTGCCGTCCCAGCTCTCGGCGAAGGGCGACGGGCCGACGCCCGGCTGGAGGCTCGACTGGTCGCCCACTGCGACACAGGAGACGGTGCTCGAGCACGAGACGGCGAAGAGCTCGCCCGGGACGGCGGCCGGAGTCATCGGCTGCCAGCCCGTGGTGCTCCACGACTCGATGAGCGGCTCGGAGCTCCCTTGCACGATCTCGGTCCCGACGGCGATGCAGCTCCCCGGCGCGCCGCACGAGACGCCGTCGAAGGCGGCCGCCGTCGCGCCGCGGGGGTAGACGGCCTTGGCGACGCGCCACTGCTGTCCGTCCCAGGTCTCGGCGAGCGCGCCGGCGCCCCCGACGGCGAGACAGGCCGTGTCGCTCGTGCAGGAGACCGCGGCGAGCTCGCTCTGGGTCGCCCCGAAAGGGCTCCGCGGGCGCCTGGAGGCCCACGAGGTCGAGCCGGGCACCCAGTCGTCGGCAAGCGGACGCTGCTGGCCGGTGCGGACCGTGAGCCACGAGCCGACAGCGAGGCAGTCGGCCGTTGGGGCGCAGCCGACGGAGGCGAGCGCCGAGCCGGTGCCGGAAGAGACGTGGGGGGTGCCGTCGATGGTCCAGGTGGAGCCGTCGAAGGACTCGGCGAGGTACTCGCCGCCGGACTGGCCGACGGCGACGCAGGCCGTCGCGGAGCTGCACGAGACGGCGTCGAGCTCCGAGTAGCTGGCCGTGGGGGCTGCGGCGCCTCCGACGGCCCAGACGGCGCCGTTCCAGGTCTCGACGAGCGGGCGCTGGTGGTTCTTCGCCCACCCGACGGCGACGCAGTCGCCCGGCGACGGGCAGGTGACCCCGTCGAGGGCGCCCGCCCCCTGGTCGGGCGTCACCTCGATCGTCCACGTCCGGCCGGTCAGCGTCGCCGCGAAGGTGTGGCCTCCGTGGGCGCCGACGACGACGCACACCTGGGCGCAGGCGACGCCCCGGAGGCTGAGGGCGCCGAGGTCGGTGCGTGGGGCGGGCGGCTTGATGGTGAACCAGCCGGTGCCGTTCCAGCGCTCGACGACGACGACGGGGGCGCCGGCCGCCGTCGTGGCCGAGCCGAGCACCAGGCAGGTCGTGGCGCAGGAGACCGCCGTCAGCTGGCCGGTCGCACCGGGCACCGTCACCGGCACCACGGCCCACGCGGTGCCGTTCCACGACTCTGCGAGCGGCTGCTGGCCCTTGGTCTGGCCCTGGCCGTCGTAGCTGACGGAGCCGACGGCGAGACAGGAGGTCGCCGAGGTGCACGAGACGCCGTCGAGCTCCGCCGAGCCGGCCGGGTTGAGCCGCGGCGTGGCGAGCACCTTCCAACCGGTGCCGTTCCACGACTCGGCGAGCACCACCGTGCGGCCGCTCGGGTTCACCGAGTCGCCGACGGCCATGCACCAGCCCTGGGCGGGGCAGGACACGCCGAGGAACAGCCCGTTCGGTTGCGTCCGGTTCGGCGTCGGCTGGGCGGACCAGGTGGTCCCGAGCGTGTGCCGGTGCGGGGTCGCCCCGAGGGCGGACTGCACGGGCATCGCGACGAGAGCCGCCGCCGCCAGCCACGCGACCTTCTTCGAGCGTGCTCCCGCCGGACGGATCACTGACATCGCCTCACCCTCGTGCTCCTGGTGTCCCCTGCCCCCCGTCGGCTGAGGCATCCCGCGGCTGGCAAGGGTAGACGGTGGCGGCGGCGCCCCAGGGGCAGGCGGGGGTCGGGCCGGCCTCCTCCTAGCGCCACCAGCCGGCGGGTGCCGGCCGCCAGCCCGGCTCGGGGTCCTCGCCGACCCTCCCGTCGACGCCTTCTCGGAGGAGGTCGGCGTGACCGGTGTGGCGGCCGTACTCCTCTATCAGGTCGCACACGAGGCGGCGGAGGCTGGCGTGCCCTTCGGGCCCGGAGGCGTGCACCTCCTGGTCCAGACCCCCGTGTGTGAGGGCGGTCGCCAGCCGCTCCTCGGATCTGCGCACGGCGCCGTCCCACAGCGCGTAGAGCTCCTCGGGGCTGTCGGCGACGGCGGACTCGAACTCCCAGTCGTTGCTGCCGTCCGAGCCGGTGTCGTCCCACGGCGGCCCGATCGGCTCACCGCTGAGCTTCACCGTGAAGATGTAGTCCTCCACGGCGGCGAGGTGCTTGAGGAGCCCGCCGAGGGTGAGCGAGGACGACGGCACGGCGGCGAGGCGCAGCCCGGCGGCGTCGAGCCCGTCGGCTTTCCAGCGAAACGTCGCCCGGAGCCGGTTGAGGGCGCCGGCGAGCTGCTCGGCCTCCGTGCCGGCGAAGGGAGGTTCCCACGGGGTCTCGTTCTCGGCCATGGTCGCCACCGTAGGCGCGGGGTGAGCGCACGGCGCCGCCGTAGGGTCCACGGACGGGGCAGAGGAGGGAGACTCGAGATGTCCGACTGGAACCGCCATGTCATCGAAGAGTTCCGCGCCAACGAGGGCAAGGTGGGCGGGGACTTCACCGGAGCTCCCTTGCTGCTCCTCCACACGACGGGGGCCCGCACGGGCGCCGAGCGGGTGAACCCGATGATGTACCAGGATCTCGGTGACGGGCGCCTCGCCGTCTTCGCGTCGAAGGCCGGGGCCCCCACCAATCCGGACTGGTACCACAACATTCTCGCCAACCCCGAGGTGACCGCGGAGATCGGCGCGGAGTCCCGCCGGTTCAGGGCCCGTCCCGCCACGGCCGAGGAGCGCGAGCCCATCTGGAGCAGGCAGAAGCAGGACTACCCGGGCTTCGCCGAGTACGAGACCAAGACGGACCGCGAGATCCCGGTCGTCCTCCTCGAGCCTGCCTGAGCGGCGGCACCAGCCGCCGGCTCCGACCAAGGGCGGTGGCGCTGGCTCAGGCTGCCAGGTGGCAGATGAGCGCCATCCAGGTCTGCGGACCGACGAGGCCGTCGACGACCTGCCAGCTCCGCGCCTGCAGCCGCTCGACCGCAGCGCGGGTCTGCGGCCCGAAGATGCCGTCCACCTGGACTCTGAGCCCGTTTCGCACGAGCTCGACCTGGAGGGCTCGCACCATGTTCCCGGACGAGCCCTGGCTGACCGTCCAGACCAGCGCCCGCCACGTGCCCTGCCCGACCACTCCGTCGACCACCAGCCCCTTTGCGTGCTGGAAGGCCCGCACGGCGGAGGCGGTGGCCGTCGTGTAAGCGCCATCCGCCGTCACCGAGTGGCCGCGTGCCGTGAGCATGTACTGCGCGGCGAGCACGTCGCTCGCCTTGCTGCCCACCTTGAGCACCGGCCAGGCGGGCACGGGGATGTCCACGACGACCCGGCTCGGGGCGGTCAGGGTGAAGATCTTGACCGGCACTCGTTCCTGCAGGCCGAGGGCGTAGGAGAGGACACCCTCGAAGTCGCCGACCCGGACGACCTCCCGCACGTTGGGCAGAGTGGCCTCCAGCCGTTGCGGCGTCACGACCGTCTTCCCGTTCCAGGCGGTCGCGGGCGACAGGTGCAGCTCGACGAAGTACCGCCCGGACACGGCGACCGGCTTCCCGGAAGGATCGGCGACGACCGAGCTCACGTAGCCGGCGACGTGGCGCGCCGGCACCGCCCCCTCGAACTCGAAGACGACCCGGTCGAAGCCGGGGTGGTGAGCTGCCCTGACCGCCGTGACGAGCGAGCTGCCCTGGGCCTGCGCCGTCGGCACCATGATGCTCACGGCGGCCGCTGCGAAGGTCGCCGCCGCGACAGCAGCCCCAAGGGCTCTCTTGAACGACGTTCTCACCGTGACCACCTCTCCGCGCGCCCACGGTGGCACGACGCCACCGGGCGTGGCGCACTTCCACGTTCCACCCCCGCGCAGAGTGCGTCCAGAGTCGAAAGACCCTCAGGCTGCCGCCGGCAGCTCGGTCGGCTCGGGCGGCCCGGTCCCCGGGTCGGTTCCGCCGCCGTCGTAGCGGAACGGCGGGTACTCGTCGCGCAGGAGCGCCGCGTAGGCGAGCACGCGGTAGCACCACCGGTTGAGGCCGATCGTCACGTCGAAGAGCTGGCGCGGGTAGTTGCCGGTCACGGCGAGCACGATGGCGCCGGCGAGCGCCAGGAGGGCGATCAGTCCACCTCCGCCTGCGATCCGCCAGACCCCGTTGGCGTTGAAGCCCCAGCCCCCGGCGAGGACGCCGACGATGAGGTACTGCGGGATGGCCAGCAGCCACCATTTCACGAGGACGAGGCCGCGGGAGAGCCGCTCCGGGTAGTCGACGTGGAAGTCGGCCGGGTAGGCCGCGTCGGACTTCAGGCTGAACGGCGGGTAGTGGTCGGTCCCAAAGGCGCTGATCCCGTAGAAGGCGACCCGCCACGTCCAGCGCATCACGCCGACGTTGAAGTCGAAGATGCCCCTCGGATAGCGGGCGGTCAGGAGGATCGAGAAACCGGCCACGATCGTCAGGACCGTAAGGGCGATCCAGAGGCCGATGAGACAAAGGAAGTGCGGGATCAGAAGCGCCCACTTCACCAGCCACAGCAGTCTGTTGATCGGCTCGTCGAGCCGGGCGTCGAGGCGGGCGGGGTAGGGCGGCGGCGGGGACGCCGCAGGCGGAGTGAACGGCGGCTCTGTCATCCCGCTGCCGCCCCCACGGGCTCGCCAGCGCAGCCTGCGGTCGAGCCGTGGCGAGTAGCAGCCAAAACGGGAACCCTCATCGCTCACCTCCGAAGGGAGGCGGCCGGCCGACGGCCGGAGCCCCTCAGGATCGAGCGTAGGAGACCTGGCGGCGCGTCCGCAGGGGCGAACGGCCCTTGTTGCGACACGGGGTGCCGGGGGCGCGGCGAACCCGCGCGGTGTGTTCGAACGGCCATCGCGGCCGCGGGCGCCCGCCTGGCGCGCCGGGTCAGTCGGAGGCTCTCAGTCGCCCGCCCGTCGCCGCTGTGACCGCATTTCCGCGTCGAACACCACGTGACCGCCCTTTGCCCCGGCCTTGGCCTGATACAGGGCGATATCGGCATCGTTCAGGATCTCGTCGGCGGTCGAAGCGCGACTCACCACGATGCCGATGCTCGCCGAGACCTCGAGAGGAACACCTGGGGAACCGTCGAGCACGAAGGGCTCGGCGAGCGCCTCCCGCACCCGGCGTGCGATGTCCTCCGCCCGCTCGCCCACCGACCTGCCCTCGAGGATCACGATGAACTCGTCCCCACCGAGTCGCCCGATCGTGTCCTCGGCACGCAGCGCCCCGAAGAGCCGTTCGGCCACCCGCCGGAGCAGCTCGTCTCCGGCCTGGTGGCCCAAGCTGTCATTGACCTGCTTGAAGTCATCGAGGTCGATGAACATGACGGCGATGTCCGAGCCCGTCGATCGCCCGTTCGTGACGACCTTCTCAGCCCTTTCCAGGACGACGGCACGGTTCGGGAGGCCGGTGAGCGGATCGTGCAGCGCCCGGTAGCGGAGCTCGGCTTCTGCGGCCTCCCGAGCCTCCTCGGCAAGCCTGCGGCGTGAGACGTCCAGGATGACCCCGTCGAGGAAGACGGGCGAACCGTCATCGTCACGGATCACCCGGCCGTGCTCCTCCATCCAGGCAACGCTGCCGTCCGCCTTCACCAGCCTGTACTCGATCGAATAGGCGGTGTGTGCCCCGAGCACCTCCTCGAGCAGACCGTTGATGCGGTCACGGTCCTCCGGGTGAAGGAGGTCGCCGAAGGTCCGCTTCGCGTCATCGCCGAGAAAGTCGTGCGGGCTGTAGCCGAGGAGGGACTCCACGTATTCGCTGACGAAGAACATCCTCCAGGGCTCGCGGCACTCGGACCGGTAGACGATCCCGGGGACGTTGGCGACGACGGATCGGAACTGCTCCGCCTCGCGCATCCAGATCGAGACGAGCTTGCTGTCAACGCCGACGTCGCTCTCCATAGGATCCCTTGGGGGTTATCGGCCTGAACGACACGTACTTAAGGCATCGTCCCGGTGCCCGCCCGCGTGTCCGCCGACCTCTCAAGCAATGTCATCCCTCTGCCGATACAAGACGTCGGCGGACGCGCGGGCGGTCCGAGGAGGAGCACGGCGGTCGTGAAGCACCTGTTCGGCGGGCGGGACCGGGTGACCCTCGAGCGGGTGGTCGAGCTGGCACATCGGCACCTCGGTCTCGACCTCGTCTTCGTGACCGAGTTGGTCGGCGGGAGGCGGGTGCTGCGAGCCGTCGCCGGGGATGTCGCCTCATTCGGGCTCGAGCTCGGCGAAGGACCCCCTGCCGAGCACACCTACAGCCAGTTCCTCATGACCCACCAGGCTCCGGAGGTGATCCCCGACACTTCGCTCGACGATCGGGTGGCGAGCCTGCCGGCCACCGAGGAGCGCCGCGTCGGGGCGTTCATCGGTGTGCCCCTTCAGTACTCCGACGGCACGCCCTACGGCGTCCTCGGCGGCATGAGCCACGAGCCCGACCCGACCCTGAGCCCGCGAGACGTGAGGTTCATGAGCATGCTGGCCGAGCTCGTGACCTTCGAACTGGACGAGCAGCGCCGCCGGGATCAGCTGCGCCTCGATCTCAGCACCCTCATCGAAGGCAAGACGGTAGAGATCGCCTTCCAGCCCATCGTCGGGCTGCTGAGAGGCGAGGTGCTCGGCCTGGAGGCGCTCGCCCGCTTCCCGACTCCGTTCGGTCCGCCGGCCGAGACCTTCTCCGACGCCGAAACGGTGGGCCTCGGCCTCGAGCTCGAATCGCTGGCGGTCGAGAAGGCCTGGAAGGCGCTCGAGGAGATCCGGCCCGAGCAATTCGTCGCTTTCAACGTCAGCCCTCACGCGCTCCTGACCCTGGCGCGCCGGGCCGAAGCCCGCGATTCCCTTCCGCTCGAGCAAGTGGTCGTGGAGGTCACCGAGCAGGCGGTGGTCGACTCCTACGGCGACCTACGCGACGCCCTGGCGCCGCTCAGGGCGCATGGGCTGCGGCTGGCAGTTGACGACGCCGGCGCCGGCTATGCCTCCCTCCACCACATCGTCGAGTTGAGACCCGACTTCATCAAGGTCGACCGCTCCCTCGTCGACGGGCTCGCAGACGATCACGCCCGCCGGGTGGCTGTCTCCGCCTTCGCGCTCCTCGCCCTCGACCTCGATGCCATCGTCGTCGCAGAAGGCGTGGAGCGGCCCGAAGACCTCGAGGCGCTCCGGGACATCGGCGTCCAGGCCGGGCAGGGATACCTGCTGGGCCGCCCGAGCACAGCTGCCGTCGACCTCTCCCGCTGGAGCGATCGTCAGCGAAAGCGGCTTCCCACCGCAGTCATCTGACGTGCGCTGTGGAGCCCGTCAGCTGACGGGGGGTTGGGACAGGTAGCGGGTCAAGCCGTCCAGCATCTCGGAGGTGCCTTCCTCGCGCAGCGCCGGCGCCTGCGGTCCGTCGATGCCGTCGAGGTAGGCGCCCTGCTCGGTCCAGGTCAACGCTGTGCCGTCCCCGCTCTCGGCGAACTCGATCGTGGCGATCGAGACCGAGATCCTGGCGTCGTCGGCGTACATCTCGTAGCTGTACACGATGCGCCGGTCCGGCACGATGTCGTAGTACAAGGCGTCGTACCGAAAGGTCGTGCCTTGCCACTTGTGACCGAACCGTTCCCGGCCGCCCGGCCGGAAGTCGAACTCCTCGGTTCCCGCCTCACCCTCGACGGGCTCCAGTCCTCCGGTGTCACCCCAGGCGCTCTTGGCCTCGGCGGACGCGAACGCGGCGAACACCCTCGAGGGGGCCGCAGGGTAGGCGCGCTCGATCGAGAACGTGTCGTGGAGGACGGAACGATCGGTCATGGATGTCCCTCGTTTTCGCTCGTGTCTTCGCCGGGCAGTGCGCCGCGGCCCAGGTACTCGCCGAGCCTGTCGAGGCGGTGCTCGACCATGGTGCGCCGGTCGGCGATCCAGCTCTCGGCCGAGCGCAGGGCGACCGGGTTGATGCTGCACGTGCGGGTGCGGCCAAGCTTGTTCGTCCGTATCAGGACGCACGCCTCCAGCACCTGCACATGCTGCAGGACGGCGGCCAACGACATGTCGAGCGGCCTGCCGAGCTCGGTCACCGACGCCGGCCCCTCGGTCAGCCGCTCGAGGATCGTGCGCCTGCTCGGGTCGGCGAGCGCTTGGAACAGCCTGTCCAGGTCCGTCGCATAGTCAAGCATGTTCTTAAGTATGCGGCCGGCGAGTGAAAAGGGCAAGTGGGCTCGTCGCCGCATGGAGGCCTTCGCAAAGCAGCTGGGCACGGCCGCCCACTACGGTCCGCGGCGTGTGCGACAAGAGCAGTCTCGCCACCCAGGTCGGTGATCCGAGGTGATGCCCGACGTCTCGCTGCGTCCGGCGACCGCCGACCGTGCTGCGGACGCGTTGGCCGTCCTCGCAAGCGGCGGAGGGGCCGCCTGCTGCTGTCAGTACTGGCGCCTCTCCTCCTCCGCCTACAGCCGGGCGAGCGTCGAGGAGCGGCGAACGCTGCTCACTGCTGAGACGGCGGCCACTCCGGTGCCCGGGATCCTCGCCTACGTCCAGGGGATTCCTGCCGGGTGGTGCGGGTTCGGCATCCGCACCAGGATGGAGCGGCTCGTCCGGTCCCGGACGATCCCAGTCGTCGACGATGTGCCCGTGTGGTGCATCGTCTGCTTCACCGTTCGCGTCGGATACAGGCGAGCCGGCCTGAGCCGGGCGCTTCTTGCGGGAGTCATCGACTACGCCCGCGAGAACGGAGCACCTGCGCTCGAGGCGTATCCCATCGATCCCGCCGGACAGCGGGTGCATGCCACCGCGGCCTACGTCGGAACGAGTGGCATGTTCGAGGAGGCCGGCTTCCACCGAGTGGCAGAGACCGAGGCGCGCAGCGCGGGCCGGCCCCGCTGTCTGATGCGCCTCGATCTCCGGCGAGGCTGACCCGCGCGGGCACCGTCGAGGGTGGTGCCGACCGGAGACGAGCCCTCGGTCTGCGATCGGGGTTGGAAGGACCGCTTGACCGGGTGGTGTGCGGCCAGATCTGGGACTAGAGGTCCCGGTACATCACATGCAGTCCCACCCGTCCGTCGTCACGATGGTCAAAGGCGCGCGGGACGGTCCCGATCACAGCGAAGCCGAGCTTCGTCCACAGGCCCACGGCCGGCTCGTTCGTCTCGACGACGGCGTTGAACTGCATGCCGCTGAAGCCTGCGTCGCGGGCCCAGTCGATTGCGAAGTGGCCGAGAGCCGTACCGACACCTTTCCCCGCTGCAGCCGGATCGACCATGAAGCTGGCCGTGGCGACGTGGGAGCCACGACCCGGGCGATTCGGACCCATCTTGGCCGAACCGACGATGCGCCCCGCCTCGACCGCGACCACCGTCAGCCCGGGAGGCTTCTCCATCCACCAGGGCCGGGCCGCCTCCAAGCTCAAGTTCTCAGGAAAGGCGTACGACCGGCCGTCGTCGACGATCGCCCGGAAGATCGGGTAGACGAGCGGCCAGTCGCTCTCGTCCGCTCGGCGGATCTCCACTGACTGGAAGCTACTGCCCAACTCGGTTGGACTTCACTGCCCCCCGTCGCCTCGGCCGAGGAGCAACGAGGGGCGGTGTGCAGGCAGCGCGGGCCACCGCGCGGAGCCCCCGGGTGGAGCTGACGGGAGTCGAACCCGTGACCTCCTGGTTGCAAACCAGGCGCTCTGACCAACTGAGCTACAGCCCCGCGGCTCAAAGATTACGTCGAGGGTCATTGCTCTCCGACGGCGGCGAAGGGGTCTCCGCGCTGCGCCCCGGGCCTCGACTCCTTCCGATTTGTGGCCGGTCGCCCACGCAACGTACGTAATTTGATCGTCCCTTGACATCTTGTTGATCATGGGTAGGGTCGCGAGGGCGGGGGCGACGATCGCTGCCGTGGGGGCAGACGTGACGATTCCGGCCGACCATCTGGTTGCCTTTCGGCCGGCGGAGCGAGTGGCGAACCCGGCGCCCCTCTCACGAGGAGGCCACGGGATATGGCAGCGAGTCCCTCGACACCGAGGTTCCGCAAGCGCACGCTGATATCAGCGTTGGCGGTTGCGCTGCTCGGGATCGGTTTGAATGCGTCCGGTGCGTTCGCCGCAGGCGATCCGCCGCCGCCGCCAGGAAACGTCATCTACGACAGCACCGTCACGCCCCTACCGGGGAACCTGCCGAGCGTCGGCTTCGAAGCGACGTCGGCGTCGGAGCTGGGAGACCAGGTCAGTTTCGCCGGCGGCCAGCGGCTCCTCTCGGCGGTCACCGTCACGATGAGCAGCTGGGCGTGCCAGGCCGGCACGTGGAACGGCGGCAACTGCTCTACGAGCCCAGGGGCGACGTACCCGATGCCGTTGACCTTCACGATCTACAACGTGGGCGCGGGCAACGCCGTCGGCTCGGTGCTCGGGACCGTCACCCAGACGTTCAACATCCCCTACCGGCCCTCCGCCAGCCCGCAGTGCACCGGCGCGCAGGCCGGCGAGTGGTTCGACGGTCCACAGGGATGCTTCAACGGCTACGCCTCGAACGTGACGTTCAACCTCAGGTCGCTCGCTCTCGTGCTGCCGAACACCGTGATCTGGGGCATCAGCTACAACACCTCCGACTACGGCGCGAGCCCGTACGGTGACGCCACCGCGTGCCACAGCACCTCCGACGGCTGCTTCTATGACTCGCTCAACGTGGCGCTCAGCCCGAAGGTGAAGACCGGATCGGAGCCCGTGCCGGGAACCGCGTACCAGAGCTCGACGTGGAGTGGTGCGTACTGCGACAACGGGACCGGTGGCACCGGATCCTTCCGGCTCGACTCGCCGGGCAACCCATGCTGGGCCGGTTATGTGCCCGCGGCTCAGTTCACTGCGGCCCCGCCTCCCCCGCCCCCCGGGCAGCCTCAGCTCTCTAGCGGCAACAACGGATACCCCGCACCTAGCAACGGTGCCGCCAAGCAGGTCGACGAGGGCATCGGGGGACAGGGGGCTCTCCTCACCTCCATCGATTACGGCTATGGCCTCGTCAGCATCAAGGGGGACCCGCACGACGTCTTCGGTGACCTGACCAACCTGAGCACCCAGTACAGCCTCACGCAGGGCACCTGTGGCGGTGGAGCGCCACGCTGGCAGATCGACCTGTTGCCGCCCAACGACAACAACATGAACGACGCCGTCAGCCTCTACGTGAACTTCGGGACTCAGCCGTACGGCGGCTGCACGGGAGCTGGCCCTTACACCGAATCGAACATCTTCGACCCGTCATCGGGGACCGAGTGGGCCGTCGGGCCAGGCAACCCGTCCTTCACCACTTCGCAGGTCGAGGCGACGTACGGGGCATACCGGCTGCTCGACGCCCAGGTGGCCATGGATGGAGGCTGGGCGCAGCCGGCGCCGAACCTGCAGCAGGTCCTGCTGCAGAACCTGACGATCGGTCTCGACGGCACGAACACGTCCTTCTACCCACTACCGGGTAGCAGCCACTAGCCCGCCGGGCTCGCGTCCAACCCCGACCGCCGGTCAGCACTCCGCTGGCCGGCGGTCGGACGGTGGGCTCGGTCGGCGACGGCTGCCGTGAACGGTCGGCGGCCTCGAGGCTCCGCTCCGCGGCGCAGCACGGCAGACGCCGGGTCGCCCGCGCCGAGGTCTCGCCCCGCGCAGGCCTCAGTGCGTGCCGACGGCCGCCCGGATCGATTCCCGCATCGACTTCGTGGTGGCGATGACGGCGGACGGCTCGTAGCCGCAGTGCGCCATGCAGTTGTCGCAGCGCGGGTCCCGGCCCCGCCCGTACTTCGACCAGTCCGTCGTCTCGATGAGCTCCTTGTAGGTGGCGGTGTAGCCGTCGGCCATGAGGTAGCAGGGCCGCTGCCAGCCGAAGATCGAGTAGCTCGGGATGCCCCAGGGCGTGCAGTCGTAGTCGACCTTGCCCTCGAGGAAGTCGAGGAAGAGCGGCGAATGGTTGAGGCGCCACTTCTTGCGCCGTCCCTCGCCGAAGGCGGCCGAGAACAGCTCGCGGGTCTGGCGGACGCCGAGGAAGTGCTCCTGGTCCGGCGCCTTCTCGTAGGCGTAGGCGGGCGAGATCATCATGGCGTCGACCTTCAGCTCGTCGTTGAGGAAGTCGAGCACCTCGCGCACCGTCTTCGGAGAGTCGTGGGTGAAGAAGGTCGAGTTGGTCGTGACACGGAAGCCCTTGGACTTGGCGAGTCGGATGGCCTCGACCGCCGTGTCGAACACGCCGGCCCGGTCGACCGCCTCGTCGTGGCGCTCGCGCAGCCCGTCGAGGTGCACCACGAAGGAGAAGAAGGTGGACGGCGTGAAGCGGTCCATCTTCCGCTTCAACAACACGGCGTTCGTGCAGAGGTAGACGAACCGCTTGCGCCTCACGAGCTCCCCCACGATCTCCTCGATCTGCGGGTGCAGCAGCGGCTCGCCTCCGGCGATCGAGACCATCGGGGCGCCGCACTCCTCGATGGCGCCGACCGCCTCCTCGACCGTCAGCCTCTTTCGCAGGATCTCGGTCGGGTACTGGATCTTCCCGCAGCCCGGACAGGCGAGGTTGCAGGTGAAGAGCGGCTCGAGCTCGACGATGAGGGGGAACTTGTCGTTCTTGGCGAGCTTCTGGCGCATGAGGTACTTCGCCATGGTGAGGTTCTGTCGGATCGGTATGGGCACAGCGGGCTTCTCTCTTCCTAGGACGACGAAACGGGCTGGGGCTCGCGCTCGAGCAGCGACGAGATGACCTCGGCGACCCCGGTCAGCCTGCGAAGGCCGGTGATGCCGCCGGTCACCGTCTGCAGGCTGACGAGCTCACGGTCGGGGCTGTCGACGATCGAGCGCACGACGGCGAACGGGCGCCGTTCGGCGAGGCGCGACAGCCAGTACGACTCGGTGTCGCAGAGCACCGCACCGCTCGCCCCGAGTGCCAGGCGCTCCGGGCCTTTGGCGGTCCGCCCCGCCGAGAGGATGGCCGCCTGCTGGCAGGGATAGCGGGCGGACAACGCAGCAGCCACCTGGTCCGAGAAGGCGGAGGAGCGTGCCGGCAGCGGTGCCGGCTGGCGGGTGACGACGAGCTCGCCGCCGTCGGCGTCGGCCGTCCCGAGGGCGTTCGCCACGACGAGGTCCCCCGGTGCGAAACCCCCCACCAGCGCCCCCCCGACCCCCACGACCACGACCGGGAGGCCGTCGGGCAGCACCGAAGCCAGCCGGGAGGCGGCCTTGCGCGCCCGGAGCGGCCCCATCCCGACGAGCGAGACACGGCCCTGCGAGGCGGTGCGGCGCAGCCCCGCCCAGGCGGCGGCCGCCTCGGGGGGCAGCGCACAGAGGAGGACGAACCCGCTCATGGGGTCGAGACCGCCCTCACGTAGCGCCCGAGGGCGCTCACTGGCCAGACGATTCGGTAGAGGTGGTAGTTGATGTAGAAGTCGCCTGGAAAGCCGGTCCCCGTGTACCAGGGCTCGTCCCAGCCACCATCGGGCCGCTGGGTCTCGGCGAGGTAGGCCACCGCCCGTTCCGCCGCCTCTCCCGAGGCCTCGCCGGCGGCCACGAGCGCCATGAGCGCCCAGGCCGTCTGGGAGGCGGTGGAGGCGCCCCGCCCGTACCAGTCGGCGTCGACATAGGAGCGCAGGTCCTCCCCGAAGCCACCGTCCTCGTTCTGGTGCTGCTCCAACCAGGCGACCGCCCGGCGGATGCGGGGGTCGTCCGTGGCCACCCCGGCCTCGACGAGTGCCGGGACGGCAGCCCCGGTGCCGTAGACGTAGTTGGCGCCCCAGCGCCCGAACCAGGAGCCGTCGGGCTCCTGCGAGCGGGTCAGCCACTCGAGGCCGCCGGGGATGCCGGCCGCCTCCTCGCCGTGGGCCGCCTCGAGCGCCAGCATCTCGACGACGTGTGCCGTCACGTCGGCGCTCGGCGGGTCGATGACGGCCCCGAAGTCGCAGAAGGGCAGCTTCTTGCAGAGCTCGCGGGTGTTGTCGGCGTCGAAGGCGCCCCAGCCGCCGTCGCGCGACACCATGCCCTCGACCCAACGGCGAGCCCGTCCCATCGCCGCCTCGGCCCGCTCCGAGGCCGCGGCGCCCGACTTCCGCAGCGCCAGGATCACCTCGGCGGTGTCGTCGATGTCGGGGTAGTTGTCGTTGGCGAACTCGAAGGCCCATCCACCGGGTTCGAGGTGCGGCCGGCGCACGGCCCAGTCGCCTCGCACGGTGACCTCCTCGTCGAGGATCCACTCGACGGCCTTGGCCACCCGCGGGTCGCCCACGCCGACCCCGGCGTCGGCCAGCCCGACGACGGCGAGGGCCGAGTCCCAGACGGGCGACTGGCAGGCCTCGAGCCGGCAGACCCCGACCTCGCGGATCGTGAAGACGTCGAGGCCTTCGAGCCCCTTCGCCATGACGGGGTGGTCGACCCCGTAGCCCCGCAGCGAGAGGGCCATGAGCGAGTACACCCAGGGCGGCTGGATGCCGCCCCAGCTGCCGTCGGCCTCCTGTCGTTTCACGACCCAGCGCTCGGCGGCGGTGAGGGCCGCCTCACGCAGCGTCGCCCGCACGAGCGGGGTGCGGGCGAGGCGCTCGTAGCGGTGCAACGCCTTGTCGAGCAGCTGGAACTTGCCCTCGAGGCTCGAGAGCGGGCGGCGCCGGTCGGGCGTCACGCCGGTCCGCAGCTCCTCGATCCCGAAGCCGAGCTCGCGCGAGGGGCGGTGGGCGGCGACGATCGTGAGGGCGACGATCGTCTGGCGCGCCCAGCAGGCGAAGTCGTAGATGTTGAGCGGGAACCACGGCGGGAGGAAGATCACCTCGGGCGGCAGCGCCGGCAGCTCGTCCCACGACCACAGGCCGAAGAGCGCCATCCAGAGGCGGGTGAAGACCCGGGTCTTCTCGAGCCCGCCCGAGTCGCGCACGAACGTCGCCGCCTTTGCCATGTGCGCCTCGGCCGGGTCGTCGCCGGCGAGGCGGAGCGCCACGTAGGCCTCGAGGGTGGTCGACAGGTCGCCCGGTCCCTCGTAGAAGTTCGCCCACGTCCCGTCCGAGCGCTGCTGGGAGCGGATCCACCGGGCGGCCTGCTCGGTCCGCTCCTGCGTCCGGATGCCGAGGAACTGGCGGAGGAGGAGGTCCTCGGCGTCCATCGTGACGTTGGTCTCGAGCTCGCCCTTCCAGTAGCCGTCGGGGTGCTGGATCGAGAAGAGGTAGCCGGTCGCCCGTTCGAGGGTCTCGCGTGCTGCCCGGGCGTCCACTAGAAGTCGCGGGCCACCACGAAACCCGCCACCTCCCTCAGCTCCTCACGCGCCGCCCGCTCGAGCGGCACGCGATCGAGGGCGGCGAGCGCCGCCGCGAGGCGGCCCTTCGCCTCGTCGGTCGCGATGGCGCGCCCGCCGCAGTGGTCGACGAGCTGGGCGGCGCGGGCGATCTCGGTCTCGTCCAGGTGCGGCTGCTCGAGCAGGTCGGCGAGCTCGGCCGCTGCCGAGTCGCCTGCCGCCAGGGCAGCCGCGACCGGGAGTGTCTTCTTGTGCTGGCGGAGGTCGCTCCAGGTGGGCTTGCCCGTCGTGCGGGGGTCGCCCCAGATGCCGAGGAGGTCGTCGACCGCCTGGAAGGCGAGCCCGAGCTGGATCCCGTAGTCGCGCAGCGCCGCCACCTTCGCCTCGTCGGCGCCGGCGAGGACGGCGCCGATCGAGCTGGCGCACCCGAGGAGCGCACCGGTCTTGCCGGCCTCCATGGTGAGGCAGGCCTCGACGTCGACCGTGCCGAGCGTCTCGAAGGCCATGTCGAGCGCCTGCCCGGCGATCATGGCCGACGTCGCCTCCGAGAGGGCGAGGGCGGCGGCGGCCCCTGCGGGAGCAGGCGCCTCGAGGAGGACCCGCTGGGCGAGGGCGAGGAGGGCGTCGCCGGCGATGATGGCCCGCCCGGTGCCGAAGAGGACCCACACCGTCGGTCGGTGGCGGCGCTCGTGGTCGCAGTCGATGACGTCGTCGTGCAGCAGCGAGAAGTCGTGCACGAGCTCGACGGCGACCGCTCCGGGCACGCCGACGGGGGCCGGTGCGCCGGCGGCCTCGGCGCCGAGGATGGCGAGGGCCGGGCGGATGCCCTTGCCGTTGCCGCCCTCGCACGGCCGGCCCTCGGGGTCGACGTAGCCGAGGTGGTACTCGACGAGCGGGCGGATCTCGGGCGAGAGCCTCGCCACGGCGTGCCGGTGCGCGCCCTCGACGAGGTCCCTCGCGCGCCGGAGAACGTCGGGAACCGTCCTGGTCGTCGTCACACGAGCACCTCCCTTGCTACGGCGGTCCGGAGTGCCCGGGCGGCGGCCGCCCGGCCGGAGCGGACCGCTCCCTCCATGGTCGCCGGCCACCCCGTGTCGGTCCACGCCCCGGCGAGGAAGAGGTTGGCCAGGCCCGTCTCCGGGCCTGGCCGCAGCTTTCGCGTGCCGGGGACGCCGCGGAACGTGGCGTCGTGCTCGCGTGTGACGACCGCGTCGACCACCTCGGCCCGGCGGGCGCTCGGGAAGAGGAGCCTCAGCTCGCCGGTGACCCGCTCGATGAGCGCCTCGGGCCGCTCGCCGATCTCGGCGTCGGCGGCGGAGATCGAGACGGCGAGCACCTGTCCGCGCTCGGCGCCGGCCGCCTTCGTGCGGTCGAAGACAAACTGCGCTGTGGCTCCGAGCCCGGCCGCGAAGGCGTGGGCGGTGACCGGGCGGTCGTAGACGACGTGCACGTTGACGATCGGCGAGGTGCCGAGCCCCTTCAGCCCCTGCGGGTCGGGGTGCGCCCCCGGCGGCAGCAGGTCAGCGGCCGCCTCGTGCGGCACGGCGAGCACGACGGCGTCGGCTCGCAGCTGCGAGCCGTCCTCGAGGGTGACGCCGGGCGCCTCGCCTCCGTCGATGCGGACGACCCGGGCCTTCGTGTGGACGGTCCCCTGCCGCTCGACCAGGCGGACGGCCGGCTCGACGTGGAGGCTCGCCAGGGGAACCTGCGACCATCCGATGTCCGCCGCGTCGGCCTTCGTGAGGAGCCCCGTCTTGAACACCTTGGCTGCGAGGCTGAGCGAGACCTCGTCAGCTCGCAGGTTCGTGGTCGGAAGGGCGATGAGGTCCCAGAGGGCCTCGATGGCTCCTTCGCTCTGGCCGGTACGCCGGAGGAAGGCGGCGAAGGTCTCCTCGTCGAGGCGTGGGTCGTCGAGGTCGCACATGCGAAGGCGCGCCGCCGGTACGAGGAGGCGCAGCCGCTCGGCGAGGCCGAGGTGCCCGTAGCTCAGCAAGGTCGGCGCGAGGTGGAGGGGGGCCGGAAGGCTGCTCCGCCTGATCCAGGCGAGCTTCGTCGCCTCCCGCCCGGGCCGGAGAACCGGCAGGGCGAGCCTTCCCTGCAGCGGGGCGAGGTGAGCCGTGCCGAGGCGCTCGAGGAAGGAGCGGTACTCGGTGCAGCAGCGGAGATGGACGTGCTGGCCGTTGTCGAAGACGAGGCCCCTCCGCTCGAAGGACCACGTCGCCCCGCCGAGGCGTGGGCGGCTCTCGAGGAGGGTCACCTCGGCGCCGCCGTCGAGAGCTGCCACCGCCGCCGACAGCCCGGCGAGGCCGCCGCCCACGACCACGATGCGCGGCTTCATGCGCCCGCTCCCGCCAGGCTGCGGGCGGCCACCCAGGCCTTCTCCCACGTCGGCAGGGAGACCCTCGTGCGCAGCACCGCCGCCGGCTCTGCCTCGATGCGGACGAGGAGGCGCCGGTAGATGCCCGCCATGGCGGCCACGCAGGCGCGGCTGCGGTGGTCGAGCAGGTCGAGGAGGAGCAGCCCCTCCTCGTAGAGCCCCCGCGCCCTCGCCGCCTCGAAGCGGACGAGCTCGGCCATCTCGGCCTCCGGGCCGCTCCCGTCCGGCTCGCAGCCGAAGCGGACCAGGTCCTCGGCTGGCAGGTAGACCCTGCCCATCGTCGTGCGGTCCTCGACGACGTCACGCAGGATGTTGGTCACCTGGAGGGCGATGCCGAGGGTGTCGGCGAAATGGTCGGCTTCCTTCTCGCGCCCTTGGTCGGTCACGCCGAAGACGCCGAGGGACAGGCGCCCGATCGAGCCGGCGACGCAGCGGCAGTAGACGGCGAGCTCGTCGAAGGTGGCGTAGGTGTGCTTCGTGCAGTCCATCTCGCAGCCCCGCACGAGCTCGCCGAAGGCTGCGAGCGGGATGGGGAACTGGCGCGCCGCGTGAGCGAGGCCGACGAGGACGGCGTCGTCGGGGTCGGGGCTCTGCTGCTCGACGGCGGCGAGGTCGTGGCGCGCCCGTGCGAGGGCCGCCAGCTTCTCGGGGACCGGGGCACCGCCGTCGCCGATGTCGTCGAGGCGGCGGGCGAAGGCGTAGAGGGCCGACATGGCCTGGCGCTTGTCGACCGGGAGGAGGCGGATGCCGTAGGCGAAGTTCTTCGCCTCCTTGCGGGTGATCTCCTCGCAGCGGTCGTAGGCGGTGTCGACGTCCATCACCGGCTCCCCCGCAGCATGCGCAGCGCGGCCGCCGCCCTCGCCACCTTGTCCGCCTGGATCGGGCGGCGCGGCCCGAGCACGTCGTAGCCGGCCCGCTCGAGGGCGGCGAGCTGTGCCAGCCCGCCGCCGCCGAAGCCGGCGATGGCGAGCTTCCACGTCCCGCGCAGGCGGGCCGCCAGCTCCGCCGTGCCGGCGAGGAGGCGGCGGGCGCGGCCGGCCTCGAAGGCGACGAGGCGCCGGACCGTGGCCGGGGTCGCCCCGGCCGGCAGCAGCTGCCCCTCGTCGACGCCGAAGGCCCGCAGGTCCTCCCGGGGGAGGTAGATCCGGCCGCGGGTGGCGTCCTCGGCCACGTCCTGCAGGTGCTCGACGACCTGGAGGCCCGAGCACACCTCGTCGGAGAGGGCGACGGCGTCGGCGTCGTGGCAGCCGGAAAGGCCGAGCACGATGCGCCCGACCGGGTTGGCCGAGAGCCGGCAGTAGCCGAGCAGGTCGTCGAAGGTCTCGTAGCCGGTGGTCGTCTGGTCGCGGCGGTTCGCCTCGATGAGGTCGGCGAAGGGTTGCCGGTCGAGCCGGTGGTCGGCGATGACGGGGGCGAGCCTCGCGAAGACGGGATGGGTGGCCGTGCCGGAGAACGCCCGGTCGAGCTCCACCTCGGCGTCGTCGAGGGCGGCGAGCCTGGCCGCCGGTCCACCGGCGAGCTCGTCCCCGAGGTCGTCGACGAAACGGGCGTAGCCGTACACCGCCATCAGCTCCTCCCGCCGGCTGCGGGGAAGCACCCTGAGCGCGACCGGGAAGTTCTCTGCCACCGCCTTCGCTGCGGGGTCCGGCCGCGTCGCGACGATCATTGGCGCCGCCTCACGAGGGCAGATCCGCTGTGGCCGCCGCCGTTGCCCGCGTTGCCGGCGTAGCTGCCGAGGCGCCGGCGGATTTCGGCCCGCTCGGCGGCGTCGCGCACCGAGGCGGCGATGCCCGGCCCGTCGAGGCCGAGCGAGGCGAGGATGTCGTCGGGCTTTCCGTGCGCGAGGTAGGCCGTCGGGATGCCGAGCACGACGGTGCGCGGGCGGGAGAGTCCGGCCTCATCGGCCGTCTTCTCGACGAGGCCCGCGAGGTAGCTCCCGGCCCCGCCGTGGGCGAGGCCGTCCTCGGCGGTGACGACGAGGCGTGCGCGCGAGAGGCGCTCGAGCATGGCCGGGTCGGCCGGGCGGACGACCCGCGGGTCGACGACGGCCGTGGCGAGGCCGTCCTCGTGAAGGAGGCGGGCCGCCTCGACGCAGGCCCTCGCCATCTTGCCGATCCCGAGAAGGACGACGTCGTCGGGCTCGCCCTCCTCGCT
>Ga0070735_10000094_pt1 | contig 111360 bp, 74 predicted proteins | sample Coa_R1_FD_66443 | JGI IMG/M metagenome (GOLD analysis project Ga0070735, IMG submission 66443) | Surface soil microbial communities from Centralia Pennsylvania, which are recovering from an underground coalmine fire - Coalmine... | ecosystem: Environmental > Terrestrial > Soil > Unclassified ...
GTATTCGCTGAATGTCACGGTGGTGCCGCACGGCGCGCTCCAATACCTGACCATCTGGCCATCCGGGCAGTCGCAGCCGAACGTCTCGACCCTGAACTCGTTCGACGGGGGAATCGTCGCTAACGCGGCAATCGTCCCCGCCGGAGCGCAGGGCGAGGTCAAAGTCTTCGTGACCAACGATACCGATGTGATCATCGACATCAACGGCTATTTCGCGCCGCCGGGTTCGCCGGGAGCCGAGTCCCTTTACACCGTCACGCCCTGCCGCGTGGTAGACACACGCGGTGGCCCCGGTTTCGGCGGGGGGTTCGGCCCGCCGACACTTGGAGCCAATTCCACACGGAGCTTCACTATACCGGGTGGCCCTTGCAGTGGCATTCCGCAATCAGCACAGGCCTTTTCACTGAACGCCACGGTCGTACCGGTCGGCCCGTTGGGCTTTTTGACGGCGTGGCCGTCCGGCCAGTCGCAACCGACGGTTTCCACGCTCAACTCCCCTGCCGGGAAGGTCGTGGCGAACGCCGCTATTGTGCCTGCCGGAACCGCCGGCGCCTTGGCCGTCTTCGTGACCGACCCGACTAACCTGATCTTAGACATCAACGCCTACTTCGCCCCGTGAGCCGGTCCGAGTCCGGCTTCCTGTAACCACCGGCGGCATGCGAGCGCCAATTCACCTCAGCACTACAATCGTTAAGGGGAGAAAAGCTGGAGTGAAGAATATTCGCATGACTGGAGCCCGGGTTGCGGCCCTGGCTCTCGCCTTGGGCGTCCTTGCATTCGGCCAGGCCAGCCACAAGCTCACCGCGCCCAAAGAGGCTCTCGGATTTGAGATCGGCGACGATTACCGTCTCGCCACCTACACGCAGCTCGAAGCGTGGTGGCGCAAACTCGCCACCGAATCCGATCGCATGAAGCTGGTCGAGATCGGGAAGACCGAGGAAGGCCGCCCGCAGCTCATGTGTATCATCACGTCGCCGGAGAATCACAAGAAGTTGGCCCACTACCAGGAGATCGCGCGCCGTCTCGCCACCGCCGAAGGGCTCACCGACGACCAGGCGCGGGCGCTGGCGCACGAGGGCAAGGCCGTGATCTGGATCGACGGTGGTCTGCACGCCAGCGAGGTGCTGGGAGCTCATCAGTTGATGGAGATCGTTTACGAAATGCTCTCGCGCAACGATCCCGAGACGATGCGCATCCTGAACGACGTCATCCTGCTCGCTGTGCACGCCAATCCCGACGGCATGGAACTGGTCTCGAACTGGTACATGCGGCAGCCCGACCCGGAAAAGCGCAGTACCAACGACATCCCCCGCCTCTGGCAAAAGTACATCGGTCACGACAATAACCGCGACTTCTACATGTCGAACATGAAGGAAACCACGAACATGAATCGGGTCTTGTTCTCCGAATGGTTTCCGCAAATCATGTACAACCACCATCAGACCGGGCCCGCCGGCGCGGTTCTGTTTGCGCCTCCCTTCCGCGATCCCTTCAACTATCATTTCGACCCGCTGATTCCGCTGCAGATCGACATGGTGGGCGCGGCGATGCACAGCCGCTTCGTCGAAGAGAACAAGCCAGGCGCCACCATGCGCAGCGGGGCGTCCTATTCGACCTGGTACAACGGCGGGCTGCGCACCACCACCTATTTCCACAACATCATCGGGCTGCTCACCGAGACCATCGGCAATCCGACGCCCATGGAAATTCCACTCGTGCCGACGCGGCAGTTGCCCACCGGCGATCTACCCGATCCGGTACCCCCGCAGACGTGGCATTTCCGCCAGTCGATCGAGTATTCCATGACGGCAAATCGGGCAGTGCTCGACCTGGCGTCGAAGTACCGCGAGGATTTCCTGTTCAACATCTACAGAATGGGAAAAAACTCCATCGAGCGCGGCAGTCACGATTCCTGGACCATCACGCCCAAGCGAATCGAAGCCGTGAAAGAGGCGGCGGCCAAGGAACGGGCCGAACAGACCAATGCGGCTAACGGACGGCGCGGAGCCGGCGGAGCCTCGACACCTGGCGTGCCGCCGGAAGTGGCGCCCTCCGATGCCGGCTCATTTTTCGATCAGAGGGGGGCGGGCGCCGTGCCGTCGAAATTCTATGCTTCGGTGCTCCACGATCCCGCCATGCGTGATCCGCGCGGCTATATCATTCCATCCGATCAGCCGGATTTTCCGACTGCAACGAAATTCATCAACACCCTGATCAAGAACGGCGTCACGGTGCATGTCGCCACCTCGAACTTCCAGGTCAATGGTAAGCAGTATCCCGCGCGTTCCTGGGTCGTGAAGTGCGACCAGGCCTTCCGGCCGCACATTCTGGATATGTTTGAACCGCAGGACCACCCCAACGATTTTCAATACCCCGGCGGTCCGCCGATCCCGCCATACGACGTCACCGGCTACACGCTGGCCTTCCAGATGGGTGTGAAATTCGATCGCATTCTGGATGGCTTTGATGGTCCGTTCGAGAAGGTGAGCGGTCTGCAGAAGCCGCCCGCTGGAAAGATTTCCGGTCCGGATACGCCGACCGGGTACCTGATCTCGCACCAGGTCAACGACGCGTTTATCCTGGTCAACCGGCTGCTCAAGAACGGCGACGACGTGTATTGGATGAAGCAGCCAGTCACGATGCTCGGCAAGCAGGAAGGCCCCGGAACGATGTACGTGCCGGCCCGTCCGCAAACGCGCGCGGTTCTCGAGAAAGCCGCCGCGGATCTTGGACTGACCATCGCCGCCGTAGACGCGCGACCCGCCGGAGCCGCATTCAAGTTGAAGCCCGTGCGCATCGGCCTGTGGGATCAATACGGCGGCTCGATGACCTCGGGTTGGACGCGATGGATCTTCGAACAGTTCGAATTCCCGTTTGAAGTGATCTATCCGCAGATGCTCGACGAAGGCAACCTCGCCACAAAATTCGATGTATTGGTGTTCCCCAGCGGAGCGATCCCGAGCGCGTCGACAGCAGGCCGTGGACGCGGGTCGGGATTCGGATTCCGCCAGCCGAAGCCGGAAGAAATCCCGGAAGACCTCCGCAGCCATCTCGGCCGCGTTACCTCCGAGAAGACTATCCCGAACCTCCGCAAGTTCGTCGAAGCGGGCGGCACGATTGTGACCATCGGCAACTCTACGGGACTCGCCGACTTCTTCGGTATGCCTGTCTCAAACGCCCTGGTCGAGCGGACGCCGGACGGAACCGAGCGGCCGCTGAACCGTGAGAAATTCTACGTTCCAGGATCGATTCTCCAGGTGAGCCTCGACAACACCGACCCGGTGGCGTACGGAATGGGGCGCACCGCGGACGTATTTTTCGACAACAGCCCGGTATTTCGGATGGCCCCCGATGCCGAGGCGAAAGGCATGAGGCCGATCGCCTGGTTCCCCAATGCGACGCCGCTTGTGAGCGGCTGGGCCTGGGGTCAAGGCTACCTCGACGGAACCATCGCTGCCGCTGAAGAGCCTATGGGTGAAGGTCACGTGTACCTGCTGGGCATCGAAGCCATATTCCGCGGCCAGCCGCACGGGACGTATAAACTCCTGTTTAATTCCATCTATTCGGGTCCTGCGAAAACGACCACACTGCCGTAGGTGCGCTTGTGTTGGACGCAGGTCCATTGCAACCGGTCCACCTCTCCGCGTTCCCGGTGAGGTTGAAAGAACACGCAAATTTGCAGTTAAACTAGAGAAATGCGCAGGGGGCCTGAGCCTAAATTGCTCCTGGCCCTGGCGCTCTCCCTCCCAATCGGGTTCACTCAAGTAAAAACCCCGAACGATTCGACGGAGCATTTCAACAATGGAAGGACCCTTTTCGATCAACGCAATTTCCAGGGCGCGGCGCGGGAGTTTCGCGACGCTCTGACAGCCCATCTTGAAGCTCCCTGGGACCTCTGGGCTCACCTTTACTTGGGAAGCATCTTCGAAATCACCAATCAGCACGATCGGGCGCTCAAAGAATTCCAACTAGCGAACGATTCTTCGGTAGGCATATATCGCGCCAGCGATCTTTTTCCTGTCCCCCCACCCGTGAAACGCGTCGAGCCCGAATACTCAGAAGAAGCCCGGCTCGCGGGCCTGGAAGGGACAGCCACAGTCAGCTTCGCCATCTCTGACGACGGATCGCCGCGCGATCTGCGCATTGAACAATCACTCGGGCTCGGCTTGGACGCGAAGGCTCTCGAAGCGGTTGAACATTGGCGCTATCCACCGAACGGCCTCCGTCATTATCCATCGCGAGTCAGTGTTGCCCTGTACTTCCGGCTCCCCAACAAGCAGTCGCGCTGGCACCTGCTACACGCGGAGTTTCAGGCCCCCGAAGGGACCTCGCGCCCTGTTTTCTCCTCTGCGAAATACCCACTGGGCGCAGGAATCTCAGCGCAGGCGGCCGACGAAGGGCAATTGGTCGGCGTGATGGGCCGTATGGCGACGGCTACGATCGCTTTCGACATTGACGAGCACGGCAATCCTGATCATTTCGAGGTGCAGAACGCATCGTACGACGTTTGGGGTATGGAAGCGATCGCCCTGGTGCGCCAGTGGCATTTCGAGCCGGGCCGAAAAGGAAATCTGCCGGTTCCCGTCCGGGCCGCCTTCGACCTTGCGTGGGGTGCAAGGAAATTACCCATCAACAACAACCCTCCGGCTCCGCCGAGCCTCTTTCCCAATCCCGCGGCTGCGCAGCCGATGGCCCTATCCGAGCCGTCCTATACGGACGAAGCTCGCCAGGCGCATCTCGAAGGATTCGTTCTGGTGTCCGGGACGGTCGGCGAAGACGGAGCGCCGCACGAATTGCGCGTCCTTCAACCCCTGGGCATGGGTCTCGACAGCAAGGCCCTCGAAGCCGTCAGCAAATGGCGCTTCCTTCCAGGGCAAATCAACGGCCGGCCCGCATCCGTTCCCGCCCTCTTCGAGGTGGATTTCAAGCTTCCCGTCGAAAGGCCTATTCGTACCGCAAAGCAATAATCGGATCTACCCGCGCCGCCCGCACCGCCGGTATGTAGCTCGCCAAGAACGCGACTAAAACGAGCACGAACGCGACGATCACATATGTGGCCGGATCTGTCGACCGGACTCCAAACAGCAACTGACCCAACACTCGCGTTACTCCGTACGCCGCCCCGAGCCCCAGTACCAGCCCGATGGCCGCCAGCTTCATTCCGTCCCTCACCACCAGGCCGACCATCGTGCGGCTCTCCGCGCCGAGCGCCATTCGAATCCCAATCTCGTGCGCACGCTGCTCCACCGAATAAGACATCAAGCCGTAGAGGCCCACCGCCGCCAGCAGAAGAGCGATCGCCGCGAAAATCGTCAGCAGGAGCATATTGAAATTCTGCCGCGACACCGATTGCGTAATGACCTGCTCCATGGTCCGAACGCGCGACACTGCCAACTGCGCGTCGACGGCCGAGAACTGCTGTTGGATGGCATTCGACAACGTCAGAGGGTCCATCGCCGTGCGCACGATCCAACTCATCGGCACCACTTGACCCGCGAGCTTCGTGACACCGTCCGTCACCTGGGACTGCGGCACATACATGGCCGACGGCTCGTTGTCATTCAGCGCCGTCTCCTTGATGTCTCCCACTACGCCCACGATTTCCCGCGCGGGGTCCTCGAAGTCCGGTCCCAAGCCTTTCGCGATCAGGAGCTGATGACCAACCGGATCTTCCTTCGGAAAATACTTTTTCGCAAACGTCTGGTTGATGATCACCACTCGCGATGCGTGCGCGCTGTCGCGGTCGTCAAAGAAACGTCCACGCAGCAGCGGCACCTTGAGCGCGGTGAAATAGTGTGGCGAAATAAACCGCCATTGCTCGTCGCCGTGATAAATGGTCTTGCCGGTAACCTGGCGTCCCACAATGCTGAACGGCATGTCGATGCCAACCTCGAGCGGCAGTGCTACGGTGGCCGATGCCGCTTGTACTCCCGGAAGGGCTTCGATGCGCCGCACCACTTCGCGAGTCAGCACATCGACCGCCGCAGTGGTCGCGTACTTCGCGCCGCCCGTCGACGTCTGCAGAGTCAGCACGTTGTGCGGGTCCATCCCCGGGTTTACTCCACGGAGTGCCGCAAATGTGCGAATGAGAAGTGTCGCTCCGGTCAACAGGACCAGCGCCAGCGCCACCTCGGCAATAATCAGAACGCTTCGGGTGCGATTCTGGCGGAAGCTGCTGCCGCCGCGCCCGCTATTCTCCTTTAACGTGGAAGCCAGGTCCGTTCGTGAGACCTGAATGGCTGGAAACAGACCGAACACCATGCCCGTGAGGAGCGAGATCCCCACTGTGAATGCCACTACCCGCCAATCCAAACTGAGCATCACGTGGCTTGCGCCGTTCCCGGCATCCGTCACCCGGGGAATATTGCCCGGGCTGAAAGCCAGCAACGCCCGCACACCCCACGCGCCGATCAACAAGCCCACGACGCCGCCCATGCCGGCGAGCGCGATGCTCTCCGTGAGCAGTTGCCGCACAATGCGAAAACGATTCGCCCCGATGGCAGCGCGGATTGCGATCTCGCGTTGGCGCCCGGCCGCCCGCGCCAGAAGCAGGTTCGCAACGTTCGCGCAGGCAATCAGCAGCACAAACGCAACCGCGCCGGTGAGGATCAGCAGCGGCAGGCGAACATCACCCGCAATCTGTTCCTGCAATGGCCGCACATCGACGCTTTCCTGATCGTCCATCCATTTCGGATTTGCTCGACGGAACGCCTCGCCGACGACCTTCATGTGTGCGCGCGCCGTCGCAAGTGAAACCCCCGGTTTCAGCCGTCCCGCTGCCGCGAGATAGTGACCCTGATTCGTGCTGTTGGGATCGGCCTGCAGCGGAAGCCAAAGGTCGATTGGAGGGTCCGGCTGGAAGGAGGCGGTCAACACTCCAACGACGGTGTACATATCGTTGTTTAACTTGATCGTCTGACCGACAATTCGCGGACCGGCGCCGAACCTTCGAGTCCACAGGCTATGGCTCAGTACCGCCACACGCGCACCGCCGGGACGATCTTCGTCCGCCGAGAACGTGCGGCCCACCGTCGTCTGCGCGCCGAAAACTCGGAAGAAGTCCACCGACACGAGCGAGCCCTTCACATCCTCGGGATGGTCCGACTCACCAAGATTCATGCCGGTGCCGGCTTGCCCGTATGCCGTCACCGCTTCAAACACGTCGTTGTGCCGCCACGCCATGAATTTCGGAATCGAGACAGAACCGCCGTAACCGCCGTTGGAATAGGATCGTCCCAAAGCCATGATGCGATCGGGTTCGGGGTAGGGAAGAGGTTTCAACATCACCTCGTTTACCACGGAAAAAATGGCCGTATTCGCCCCGATGCCCAATGCCAGCGCGCTCACCGCGACCGCTGTGAATCCTGGACTTTTCAGAAGAACGCGAATGGATTGACGAACATCAGCTATGAAGCGGTCCATATTAGAGGCATACGGACGAGTGCGCACGACGGTTCCGTGTTAATCAGAAGGGAATGACATGCATTGCGCCGGGCTGGGCCTTGATCTTCGATCTGGATGGCGTCATTGTCGATTCCATGCCGATGCACACCGAGGCCTGGCGTGTTTATTTGCGGAACCTGGGCATCGAGTGTTCGGATATCGAATCGCGCATGCACGGCCGACGCAATGACGATATTGTGGTCGACTTCATCAGCGCTGATCTGACGCCAGATCAGATCGCTGCCCACGGCGCCGCAAAGGAGCAGTTGTATCGCGAGATGATGCGAACTGAAGTACAGCGGCATCTCGTGCCGGGGATCGCGGGCTTCCTCGCATCCTGTAACGGTGTTCCCATGGCAGTGGCCTCGAACGCCGAGCCAGCCAATGTCGACTTCATCCTCGATGGTTCGGGACTGCGGCCAATGTTCCAGGTCGTTGTCGATGGACACCAGGTTTCGAATCCCAAACCAGCACCCGACGTTTACCTTCGCGCGGCCGCCCTGCTGGGCATCCCCATCGCGCGTTGCATCGTCTTCGAGGACTCGCCGGCGGGCGTTGCGGCGGGACTGGCCGCGGGAGCCAAAGTCATTGGAATTCAAACACATTCGGCGGATCTCTCCGGCGTCGATTTGCTCGTTCCCGATTTCCATGCCCCTGCCCTAAAGGAATGGTTGGAAACGGTCGAACGTCAAGTTTGAGGTGTCCGCTGCCATCTTTGCCGGCTCTTCGCGCCACCGTGCTGTTTTCTGCGGCACTGGTGTCATCGTTCTCGCAAACGCCCGCTGCCGACCCGGCTGCTCCGGTGTCGTATCAGAAACTGACCCTGGAACAAGCCTCCTCGCGTTCGGAACCAGATTATACACCGGCATTTGAAGGGAAAGCGGTTTCGATTCGCGGTCAAGTCAGCGCCAAGCCGATCCTGGCTTTGGATTCACTTTATCTGCCGATTCAGGATGAGGCCGAATACGGCTTCCTTCTCGAAGGACAGGGGGCCCAATTCACGGGCCTCGAACCGGGCGACTGGATCGAAGCCGATGGAACAGTCGGACGACGCTCCGGCCTTCCTGTTTTGATCCCGCGCGAAATTCGCAAAACGTATCACACTACGCCGCCCTCGCCGAAAGAGCTTCATCTTGATACCCTGACATCCTTCCGCTATCTGGGCTTGCTTGTTACGACAGAGGCGCGCGTTTTGAGCAGCAGTGAAAACGGCGGCGGCGATGTGTTGATACTCAGCGAGCACGAAAAGCAGATCGGCGTCTTTCTTCCCAAGCAGCGGCGGGACGAAAGCAGCGTTCTCAGCGGTTATCGGCCAGGTGACCGGGTGCGTGTGTACGGCGTCGCCACGCTGTACTCTCCGCTGCCGCCCTACGACCGCTTCTACCAGATCCTGGTCTCCAATCCGTCCGGCATCATCCTCACGAACAAGGCCTGGCCGGTCCCGCCGTCGCTACTTCTTGGCGCTCTGACGCTGATCGTAGTGCTGCTCGCATTGTGGTCGCTCCGCGAGCGCAACCTCGCGCGGCAAAGAGCAACGCTGCGGACGCTGAACGCTCTCGGAGAGCAAGTGATTGGGATGTCCAGCCCCGGCGAAGTGGTGCAGAAGGCTATGGGCCCGCTGTCGGGCGCCCTGCAAATCTCCGGCGCCGCTATTTTGATCTACAACCGACAGACGGGAAAGCCGGAATCGTGCCATGGCGCCGGCACCGCTCGCGCGTATGCCGATGCACAGCCGGTCGGAGGTCCCCTCCTCGAAGCGGCTGACGCCGCATTCCGCAATCGCACTTTGCTCGCCGTTCCCGATTCGAAGCGCAGCCCTTTCTTCAGCCGTAAGCGAGGCCCGGCGCCTCCGCGGTCAGCCCTGTTCGTGCCCATGGCTGTGCAAGGCGATTTGAGCGGCGTTCTGGAGATCGAACATTCCCGGCGAGTGCACTACTTCACGCAGGAGGAACAGGCCGCCGTACAGCACCTTGCGAACCAGGTAGCGGCGGCGCTCAAACAACAGGAACAGCTTTCGATTCGCGATCAGATGTTCCGCTCCGAGAAACTGGCGGCGGCGGGACAGCTCATGGCAGGAATCGCGACCGAGCTTCGCGGTCCGGTCGAATCGATCCTGCATGCCGTGGAATTAATGAGCGATCGGGAGGGCGGGGAAGAACCTCGCCTGGCGATGATTGGTGCAGAGACCCAGCGCGCGGCGGATATTGTGCGCAGGCTGCTCGCGTTCTCGAAATCGGAGGATGCGGAACCGAATGTAATCGACCTCAACGCTATGCTCACCGATGTGGCCGCCGTTCGGGAAAGGGAACAACGCCCGAGGGGTGGAGCCCTGCGACGCCAGCTTGCCACGCAGCCAGTGATCATTCTGGGCTCGCGCGGTCAACTCGAACAGGTGTTTCTGAATCTGCTTCGGCGCGCCGAGCAATCCCTGGACGTACGCTCCGCCGGCGGCATTTTGATTGCATCGTCACTGCTGGCTCGCCGCGCGGTGGTCGAGATCTCGTGGCCTGCCCGGCCTGCGGAACTGCAGGAGCAGTTGCCGATTGAAGCCTGTCCGATGGGGCTGGACGTATGCAGCGGGATTATTCATAGCCATGGCGGTGACATTCGCTTTCTGCAGCCTCCCTCGAAACCGGCACGATTCGAAATTGAGTTGCCCATCGCGGAGGTAAAAGACCGCGAAATCCCAGAGAAATCAGGGCCGCGCGTAGCCGGGCGGCAACTCACCATTCTCGTTGTGGATCCAGAAGCCGGAACCCAGAAGCAACTGCTCACAACATTCACGAAACTCGGCCACCGCGTTGTGCCTGTCGCGAGCGCCGAAGAAGGAGCAGATCTCGTTGGCCGCCTCCGTTTCGATCTGACAGTTTGCGCTGTACGCCTACCGGGCCTGGGCTGGGCCGATTTTCTCGAGCGTGTCCGCGGATCGGTCGGCGGCTTCGTTCTTCTTACCGACAGTTACGACCCGCAGCTTTCTCGCATGTTCCAGGCCAGCGACGTCCTGGTCCTCAGCAAACCGCTGGACGAATCCGAGCTCCAGCGCGTCTGCGAGACCCTCGAGTTACCGGAAGAAACCGCCGCTTCTACAGGGTAGCCGTGCTAGAATGATTGTCGGCTCAATCGAGCCTGCCGCACTTCCGCAGCTATTCGGGCGCGTAGCTCAACTGGCAGAGCAACTGACTCTTAATCAGTAGGTTGAAGGTTCGATTCCTTCCGCGCTCACCAATCTAATCAAACAGCTTATTCCGTTTGGCCGCCATTCGAATGTGGGAGTGGTGCTCCAGCATCGTTCTGCTCATATGGCCCATCACGACGAGCATTGTAGACTCTGAGACGCCGTTCTCCGCGAGTCGTGTGCCCTTTTCCCGACGGACGATAAACAGCCATCACTTTCCGCCTTACTTCTCATTCCCTCCGCTAGTAGGCGTGCGACAGTCCCTACCTATAAGGCGGGCGACGCCAAAACCCTGCGGCTCTGCCTCTGCGGCTTTCTGACCATCGCGATGCTGGCGAGCGGATGAAGTCGATTTGGTTAGCGAAGACCCGGTCCCGTAGACCTGCGCGGACCCGGGTTCTGCCCCACCATTTGGCAGCCGCCTGTATCCCGACGCGTATACCCTGATTATTCATAGTGTTAACTCGTTGTACAACTCCAATACAACCCCATTCTGGCGTTTATTTGCGGTTTCAACCGCACGCTAACAGTAGGTATGACGAACGCAGATGTTAGCAATCGGACAGTCCGGGAAACGATACCCGGCGACAATCTCGGGGGAGGAACGCATTAATGGGTCTCGTAGAAGCAATCAGGCATTTGTTGCCCACACTGGTTCCCACGACATGGAGTTTTACAGGCTCCTCGGGCGTGGATCTAACACGGGGAATCGCGGCGGCCGGGTCAGTCAGCCGAGCAGTGTCGGGCTCCTTCGCCGCGGGGGTGGGCACATTCTACGCTCAAGAAATGCTCCCGGCGCAATCCGGGGCGGCGGCCATAAGTTTACGTTATTACGCGGCCGGCGGAGCGATATCGATTGCACCGACTTGTTTCCAGGAACTCCCCCGTCACGGCGGTTCGGGTTCGGCCACCTGGACGCCGTCGACTGGGGTGGGCCCCGTTCTGCGGAATCCACGGTGCGTCGATCGTCTGACGCGTTCAGATTTCTGCGGTGCGGCCCTTATCATCAGCGGCGGCGCCTCCGTATTTGCCGGTGTTGGAGGCACGCTCGTGATATTCGGAGGAAGTGAGTTCTCAGTGCGCTTGTCCGAGGCATTCAATCTCGTGGCTTCCTCCCCATATGGTCCGCTTGGTCCCGTGATCGCATCGGCAGAGGACTTCAGCCCTTCCATGCTGTCGCTCTACAAGGGCGCCGGCGTTATTGCAGGTCTCAACGGTGGTGTGCAAGCCGGCGCAAGCATAACGTTATATCGGGCACACATCCGTTGAGTCTGAAGCCCCGTTTCCGACTCGAATGAATTCAATGAACCTTGGAGGATATTAAATGTCTTGGTTTAGTGGTTTTTACCAGTCTGGCATGTCAGGGCAGACGAGTTTGAGGCTACCGAATGGCGAGGATCTCCCGCTGCCCAATCCCGCCAACTGGAATGGCGAATCCGCAGAGATAAACGTGGACTACAGCCTTGTTCGACAACCGAATCCTATTCGGATTCACTATTCTGTTGTCATCACTCCGCTTGAAGAACGAGACGCCTACACAAATGTACTGGGTCGCGTACACTATGGAAATCTTACCGACACGATGACGAGAATGGCCCGCAACTCCATCATCACCCGCGGCCTACGTATCGCATTTGGAGTGGGACGACGAACGCCAATCGGTGTCGTCGCCAGTGTGCTCGAATCGAGTCCAACGATGACCGATAACTACATTCGACTCATCGATGGCGATAGGGCTTTTACGTATGTCATCGTCGGTTAGGGCGTCGTTGGAATGGTTTTCAACAATCGAGTCGTCTGTTGCCCGTTGCGCGTCGCATAGGCTTTAAGCATCAATCGCCCGGATAGTAGTCGGCTAGTAGTTTCTATAGTGTAGTTCTCAGCCCAGCGAACCACCCACATTCGATTACACCCATGTCGCTGCGGCAGTGCGCTCATTCCGAGACAATAGGGAAAGGCATGGCGGAGACTAATCCGAGCTTCGAAAGCCGTTTCAGGGCTCTTTCGCAGGAACGCGGAGAATACTGGTTCGCTCGCGACTTGATGACGCTGTTCGGATACCAGGACTGGGACGCTTTCAAAAATATAATACACAGTGCCCAGAGAATCGCCGAGTCCGTCGGGTACAAACACGACAATTTCCACCCGGTGATACGGAATGTGAACGGCGAAGCGGTTGAAGACTTCCAGGTGACCCGATCCGGCTGCTCCTCGATAGCACTCAACGCCGACCGTGATATACCGGCTGTCGCCGCGGCGCAAGATTATTTCGTGTCTGAAGTTCGCTACGAGTTCGAGGATTTCATCGAGTATCGGGATTAAGCCCGTTCTAAAAGGAGGAGGGTAGTGCGACGCGATATGGGCCGGGTGGTGATCGAACGCCCCAGGCGCGGCTCTTCGCACAAGGGTGCGAAGGTCCGACAGTTCGGGGGCCGGATCAACGAGGACAACGATTACGACGGTCCTACTCGCTTGCCGTCATCTCGCGAAAAGATTTACGGCCAGGCGGCCGGTGTACGTCCCAAAGAGTTCACAGACTTGTTAGGACCGCTGCGGCGCTATCTCCGGAAGAACGTCGGCCGTCCCTGGAACAAGGTGTACAGCGAAGCGTGCGAGGTCCTGCGCTCCGGGGGCCGCGGGGTGGAGCATGTTCTCGACGTCCATCTGCTCTCGGAGGTCGACCGAGACGTTGAAATGGATAGTGAAGGTAACGCGTTTTCCGTCCAATTTGGTTACCGGATCTCGGGATTCTTTGTTCACCCGAGAACGGGGTTGCTGTGCGTCGCAAAACGCCTTAAGCGAAAGGGAAACCGTATGAAAGTGTGAGCGCGTCACATCTGGTGATGATCGCCGTCATCACACCGCCTGCCCATGCGCGTGTCATCGACCATGACGAATTGTAGGTCGGGAACTGTTGTCCGTGCGGGCGTGAAGACCGAACGTACGCCATCCCATCGGCATCCCACGTGGAGTTATGCTCCTCAAGGAGAGGAAAGTCCGGGAATTCGCGGCTAGTCTGGCGAGAGAGTACTACCTCTAACGAGCCGTCCAGCCGCCATCGATCAAGAGCGTCTGCCCGGTAACGAGTGAAGCGGCTGACGAAGCAAGAAACACCACCGCCCCCGCCACGTCCATTGGCTCGCCGATACGGTGCAACGCTGCGATCCGCTCCTCCACATCAGCCCGGAACACCGGATCACTGAGACATTCGTCGGTTCCAGGTGTCTTGATGAACGTAGGCGCCACGGCGTTTACGGTGATGTTGTATTTGCCCCATTCAACCGCGAGACATTTCGTCATGTGGGCGATCGCCGCCTTGCTCAGGCAGTAAACCGACTCTGTAGGCAGTGCGACGAACCCCGCTTGGGAACTGAGGTTGATGATGCGGCCATATTTCTGCTCGATCATGAAGCGCCCGGCAGCCTGGCTCGCGAAGTATGTGCCCTTGACGTTCACTGCCATTGTGATGTCATAGTCCTCCTCGCGAACGTTCTCGGCGAGGTTTCCCGGCGCGATACCGGCATTGTTCACGAGAATGTCGAGGCGTCCGAAATGCGCGACCGCATCGTTCACGGCGCGGCGAATCTGGTCGACGTTGGCTATATCCATCTGCAACGGCAAAGTCCGGCGATTCATCGACAGGATTTCGCCTGACAGCCCCGCATCGGCATCTTTGTCCCGGAGGCCCAAAGCGACGTGTGCGCCAGCATTTGCCAGAGCCAGCGAGATCGCCCGGCCGAGACCACGCGCGGCTCCAGTAACCAGGGCTACTTGATCCGAAAGTTCAAAACTGGGAAAGGAATCCATCGCGATCAGGATACGCCTTGGGGATGATGGCTGGTGGTTTGGTTTGTGTCTCCGCAATTGTGATCTGCCGATCCGCTTTTACGTGACTTAGTGTCTGGCGGGTACCAGCCGGCCATTGGACTTCGATACGATCGACTTCTTTGCTGTTTTTGAGACCAAAATGCAGCCGCAGATCGTTTTGCGACAGATAGCTTCCACCGCTGCGAACTTCATCAATTAGCGTGCGCCCCCCAGTGGTTAGTTGCACCCGTGCGCCGATGGCAGCGCGATTGGACCTTGTGCCGACGAGCTTGAGTTCGATCCAGTGATTGGAGGACGGCACCGATTGCTTGAGCAGTGACGGGCGTTCGTTCTGGTTGTTTACGACCACTTCGAGAGAGCCGTCGTTGTCGATGTCACCGAATGCTGCGCCGCGCGACGCGTGTTGTTCCTGAAGGCCGGCCCCGCTCTGGGTGGAAATGTCGTCGAACGCGCCTTTACCGTTGTTGTGATACAGGATGATCGGATTCTTGTATCGCACGTTGGAATTCAGGGTGTCGACCTCGGGAAAGACGTGGCCGTTCACGAGTAACAGATCTTTCCAGCCGTCGTTGTCGAAGTCGAAAAAGCCGCAGCCCCAGCCGACGTACCGCGTGTTGCGCGCCAGGCCCACAAGCGTCGTCACATCGTCGAACTCGCCCTTGCCGCGATTGCGGTACAAGGTTTCCCTTTCGTCGGAGAAATTGGATCGGAAGATGTCGAGTAGACCGTCGCCGTCGTAGTCCGAGGCCGCAACACCCATGCCCGACATGGCTTTCCCATTCTCGTCGTAGGCGACACCCCGGAGTACGGCTTCCTCCTCGAACGTACCGTTTCCCTGATTGATGTACAAGAGCGACGGCGTTTGATCGCACGCAACATAAATGTCCGGCAGGCCGTCGCCGTTAAAATCGCCAGTCAATACGCCGAGCGAGTAGTGCCCGACCGGTTCGGCGATCTTCGAGGATTCGGAAATATCCGTGAACGTGCCGTCTGTGTTGCCGCGATACAGAATGTTGCGATCGAAGGGCAGGCCGCGCGGGCCGCAGTTAACTGGGATTCCTCGATACCAGCAATAGGGGTTCTCGCCGGGTTTTGGAGTTTTCTCCGGATCGAATCTGAGGTAGTTCGAGACAAAGAGGTCGAGATGTCCGTCGTTGTCGTAGTCGAGGAAGGCGCAGCCGGTGTTGTAGCGGACGCGATCCTGGGTAAGGTGCGCAGCCGCGGTCACATCTTCAAAACGTTTGCCGCCAATGTTGCGATAAAGCCGGTTCTGCCCCCAGTACGTGACGAACAGGTCGATGAAACCGTCGTTGTTGTAATCGCCAGCGCATACGCCCTGGCCCCAACCTTCCGAGGTCAGACCAGTTTCGGCGGTCACGTCGCTGAAATGGTCGTGCCCGTCATTGTGATAGAGCCGATTGCTTCCGCCCTTGCCCGACACGATGAAAATATCGACCAGCCCGTCGTTGTCATAGTCGACGAGAGCGATCCCGCTGCCAGTGGTTTCAATGATGTACTGCTTCGACGTTGTGCCGCCATTGGGGAACGGTCGCGTTAGCCCGGCTTTGGCGGCGATGTTCTGAAAATCCGCTATGTGCCGGGGCGCGCCTGACAGGAACAGGTAGGCAATCGCCGTGAGCGCCCTCATTTTTGAGCCGGCTTCTCACCGAGCTTCTTCAGGAACTCCGTGAACTCGCCTTCGGGCGGTTTCTGAAGCGCGTCGAGCGTTGCTTTTTCTCGCTTCGCTGCTTCCAGGTCGCCCGCATTGCGATAGGCCATCATGAGATTGTAGTGGGCAGGCTCACTGCGTGGGTCGAGTTTGACCGCACGTTCGAGAATCGAAATCGCTTCGGGATAGCGTTTCGAATCGAGCCGCGCCTTCCCGACGGCGACGAGTGCTTCCAGGAAGTCGGGGCGTAATTGCAGGGCGCGATCGAGATGGCCGACGCCCGCGTCACGCTTGCCTTGGGCTATCAGGATTTGGCCAACTTCGTATTCGGCGGCGGCGTCGCCGGCGTTCAACGCCAGTTCGGCTTCAAACTCGCGGAGCGCGTTTTCTAACGCTTCAGGTCCCTGTGAGGCGATCAGAATGACGCGGCCCAGGCGAAAATGCAAATCAAGGGCCTTGGGGTTCTTTTCGATCGCCTTGCGGTATTCCGCCGCTGCTTCCGGGTATTTACCCTCAATTTCTAGGATCTCCGCGGATAGCTGATTGACTCGGTACGAGGCCGGGGTCTTTTGGAACATCTGATAAACTGCATCGTTCCACGCCTTCATGTGTGTGCGGGCCGATTGGTAGAGCACATCGGCGTCGGCAGGATATTCGGCCTTGAGGTTCGCCTCGACGCAGCTCATGAGGGCCTCGCCGGTCAGTTTGCGTATCTCCTTGTCCGCGGCCTGGGCGAACGTCGTGGCTAAGCGCGGCATCGCCTCTCTGCAGTGTCCGGTTGCCGCATCCACGAGGGCGAGAAATGCCGGCGCCTGGTCGTCTTTGGAGGCTTCAAGGGCGGTGCGCGCCTCCGCATAGCGTCCTGCATGGAACGCCTCGATGCCCTTGTTGAGCGAATCGTCGGCGAAAGCGGGCGCGACGACGAGCAGAAAAATGCTAATGCCCCGCATCATCGAGAACCAGGTCGAGCCCGTTGAAGCGCCGCCGATCCTTCCCCTCAAAGTAACGAAAGCTCAACAGTGGCGGCGGCCCGGGCGCGATCGCGGGTAAGGGAGCTATTCTTTGCGACGGACTTTCGGCGATGGATGCCATTCGCCCGGAGGCGGCGATCTGCATCAGCACCGCCAGAATCAATGAGGTCATCGTGACTCAAGCTCCCTCAGTGCACGCTGCGCCTTCTCGTTTCCAGGTTTGCGGTCGAGCCATTCCATCATCACCTCCCGTGCCTTGTCGCGCTCACCCGATTGTGCGTAGACGCGGCCCAGGTTGAGATACAGCATATCGTCATCCGGCGCGGCGCGGATACCGTAGCGGAAAGCCGCTATGGCGTCCGAAGGCTGACCCATCTTCAGATAGAGCACGCCCAGATTGTTGACTGCCGACGTGAAGTCGCGCTGGACGGAGATTGCGCGCTGGAATAGATCGCGCGCCTCAGGGTAAAGACCCTTTTCGGCGAATTGCAGGCCGAGGCTGTCAGCAACCGCGGCCGATCGCGGCGGGGCGGCGAGCAGTTTTCGTCCTGCTGCCCGGGCGTCGTTTATACGCCCGGCATCGAGGTGGATCTGCGCGATCGCCATCCATGCCCGCTCGTTGTCGGGCGATCGCTTCACGACCTCATTGAGATAAGGCAGTGCGTGATCGGGGTATCCTGCCCAAAAAAATGCCGCTCCTAACTTGAAATAGTCTCGCTGGGGCGACCCGGCCCAGTACCTGCCGTCATAGGGAAGAGCCTTTGGCGTCAGCATTGCCATGTCGGCTTTGACTTCCGCCTCGCTGGGGCGCGTCGAGTAGATTTTGCGCGCCTGGCCATTGGAATCGATGAGGAGCAGCAGCGGCGGCGTCAGATCGGCGCGATAGTCGAAGAGATATCGACGAAAGATATGCCAAATCGCGGCATCGGTTCCCGTGGGATTCAGAACGAGTAGTCCCGGCGTCTTCGCGGGAACCGGCAGGGGCAGCGGTTCGACGAACCAGGTTGTGTGCAGGCGGGGCTCGTTATCGATTGGAATGGGCGGCGCGGGGGCAAACTCACGGCGACGTTCGTACGATGTCTCAACGAAGGCATCGGAGCCTTCTTCCATCGTGTATAGGTTGCCGGCGGTGAGGCCGGTGAAGACCTGCTCATGGCCAGATGGCCACTTTATGAACATGCGGTTCGCCTTCGTGGCGCTGCCGAGACCGAAGTAGAGCTTCTTGGTGTGCTGCGAGAGAAATCCTGACCCGGCCTGAACCGCTTTGACCTGCCCGTCGACGTCAATGATCGCGCCAATCGCATCGCGATTCGATTTCTTGCCGCGCAGCAGAAACGCGATCGAATTCCGATCGCCGGCGGAATTGTTCTGAAACACGCGGAGTTGCGGAGCGAGGCGGTTCCTCACTATTAGATCGAGCCGTCCGTCGCCGTCAAAATCAGTGACAGCGAAAGCGCGGCTATCTTCCGCGAAATCGAGCCCGCTGATGCCCGAACAATCGACGTAGCGCCCGTTGCGACGCGCGTAGAAGATGTTCGGCTCTGGCGCGCTCCAAGCGTAATCTTCACGGATGTATTGATTGATCGCGTTCCAGCCGTTCTCATAGGCTTCCGATGGCCGGGCATCCACGGGCGAATTGGCGACCACCTCGCGCCAGAAGAAGCCCATGGTATCTTCCGAGCTCTTGTTCGACAGCATGCCGCAGGTGACGAAGATCTCCGGTGAACCGTCGTTATCGAAATCGTGGCCATCGGACGCCCATGCCCAACGTCCAATCTCTACATGTTCCCTGGCGCCCGCTTCCTCGAAGCGGCCGTTGCCGAGGTTGCGGTAAAGCGAGTTGCCCTTCGTGTGCCGGCGATAGGCCTCGGCCATTTGGGGGCTGTGTTGCGCGGGCTGAAAGGCCTTCGACGCCGAGACGCGCTGCCCACAATCGCTCCACATGTTCGATATATAGAGATCGAAGCGGCCGTCGCCGTCGTAATCGAACCAGGATGCGCTCATGCCCGGTCCCAAGTCTTCGACTCCGGCTTCCGCCGCAACATCGTGGAATTTCCCGCCCTCGTTCTTATAAAGGTTCTTGCGGCCAAAGTCGTTCGCGACATAGAGACTGGGCCACCCGCTGCGATCGTAATCGCACCATGCAGCGGCGAAACTGTAACGATTGTTGTTCTGGTCGATGCCAGTCGATTCAGTCACATCTTCAAACTGACCTGATCCGTCCGGCCGGAGATGATTCTGGAACAGGAAATTTGGCGGACCGTTTTGGGCATCGTGGTAGGGCACAGGATAGCGATACTGTGCTTCGCTCTGAAAGTAAACGTAGGTGCAGAGATACAGATCGAGTGCGCCATTGCGATCGTAGTCGGCCGCCGCCATACCTGTGAAACTTCCCTGCGGTGGGCGTCCGAAACGAAACGCATCCGTGCGCACGGAGAATCGGCCGGCGCCGTCGTTGAGGAGGAGCAGCGGTCCCGACGGAAGCAGGACAACAAGGTCCTGACGGCCTGAATTCCGAAAGTCTGCGAAGAGTGCGGATGCCGTGTCATCGAGCAGGCCGACTCCCGCGTGGTCCGTGATGTCTTCCAAACGACCGTCGACGAACTTGTAAAGCCGGTTCGGAAGGCCGCCCGGCTGAGGCACGTAGATTTCATCCACGCCGTCGTTGTCGATATCTCCAACAGCGATTCCCTTCATTCTGAACACGTCGATGCCGCAAGCGGAATCGAGGCGGGCGCGCCAGTAAGGAATACCACGCGCAAGCTGCTCACGAAACGACGGCGTCGTACCGAACACGCTCCAGGTGATGTCGCGGAAGAGGGGCTCTGGCGACTTGACGACTTGTTCATCGACAATGCCCTGGATGGTGGTATCGCCGGTCGACCAGCGCATTTTGTAATATCCCGTGCGGTACTCGCCTTTACCACTCAATTCGAAGCGGACAAGGTCGTTTGGCAACGGATAATAGCGGCCGGGGCGCGCCTTGCGTAAACGCTCAATCACGTCGGCGGCGATCTTCTCTTCCGGGAAGGCATCATGGCCGGGCCGAATGAATCCACGGAGCGTCTCGTAAGGCATCTGTGTCGACGCGAGACTGTCCCGCGTGAACATAACGGCCGAACACGCAGCCACGAATTGACGGCGGTTCAGCGTCACAATGCGAGCCAGTCTTTCATCGTGCTGAAGACCGTATCCAGACGCTGCGGCGTTTGCACGCTCATCAGGGGAAAATCGGGCGGAGCGATCGCGAGCATCTCATCCGTGCCATCAGCCACAAACAGGAACGCCGTATTGCCCCGGTATTCGGCGTACTTCATGAACTCCTGCCAGATGTATTGGTGGAAGACTTCGAGGTCGACGTAGGACCCGAGCATGTCCGCCTGCGTCGGAATCGGTGTTGTCGCGTCCTGGTCGGCATAGATCAGCAGGCTGGAGAACGGCTTCACCTTGTTCCGGATGCCATACGCAATCAGGGTGACCGTCGGCCGGGCGCGCCGGATGCCTTGCACGCTTGCCCACTCTACGAAGGTGTTGTTGATCAGCAAGGTGCCATTCCCGCTCAGAAGAATAGCCCGCGTGAATTCGCCGAGAATGGCGTCGCGTCCGAGCTCACCTTCGTCGGGCCGGATCTTCATTTGCTTCAGGCGCGCGCTGAGCTGCTGCGGTCCGCGAACCTGTTCGCCTTCGACCACCTGCTGCACTTCTTTCATGAGGCGAGCCCGGTAGTCGCTAAGCTGCTCATAGCTCAGCCGGACAACACCGGGGTGCGCCGACATCTTCGCGAGTCGATCGCCGGTTTCGACGCACCACGCCCCGTAAGGAGTGGCGGCGGCTATGTCAGCGATGGATGGCGCTTGGGAAACCTGAGGTTTTCCGGTTAGGAGTAGCGCAGCGTAATCCGCCCCGTCAGACGGGACTTCGAGCGGAATCCGCTTCCCGTGTTGCGCGATACGCATCCAAAGGCGGTCGGGTCCCACCGGCATCTCCGCCGGCGAGAGAATTACGACCAGACGCGGGCGTCCATGGCGCGCTGTTTCAGCTTCCAGCAATGGGTCGAGCTTCGCAAAGACGTCACTGACCGCTTTGCGCCATTCCGGGTAATGCGCGGAGCGGTTCAAGAAATCGACTTGCTGCAGGGTGAAGGTGCGCTTTGGCCACGTTGCGTCCGAAACCCCCATTTTTCGTTCGGCGTCGCGGACGTCCGCAAACAGCTTGTCGACATCGGAGGGGTCCGATTTGTCGATGAGTCCGAAGAGCCGCTCGTAGTAGTTCCTCTCGGCTGGGAACAGGAGATCCCACTCGTGGATCTGATCGAAGAAATACGTCGAGAATGTGACGGGTAGCCGATCGAAGAGACCTTTTTCGATCAGTGCTTCGATGGCGGCCGACGTCTTGGGATTGCCGGACGCCATCAGAGAAGCTCGCGCAGGGGTTGCCCCGCGATTTCGCTGGTATGAACGCCGAGCAGCGCTGCCGCGGTCGCGGAGATATCGACGTGATGAATCGGGCGTTCAGTCTCACCGGGCGCCGTGGCGCCTCCGAGAGCCAGCATCCACATGTTGCGGCATGAGGCATCGCCACTGCGATGATTGAGAAACCCGTTCGCGGCATTGATATCGCCATCACGCCCCAACTCGGGCAGGATCAGCACCGTTGTGTTGTCCTTGTAGCGCGGGTTGGCTTGCACCTCGTCCCACAGCATCCCTGTGAGCCGGTCTGTTTTCGTGACGGCCTGGAGATAGAGCGAATACGAACCCCAGTGGGCGACGTCCATGTCCCAGAAATTCACGAGCAGTAAACGGGGCGCAAACTCGCGCATCACTTCGCGTGTGATGAAAAACGTCAACTCGTCTCCGGATGTGGGCGCTTCCGGGCCACTGATGTAATCCACAAGGCTGCGGGTCAACGTATCGCGCACGTGCTGATCGAGCTGCCGCCCACCTTTGAAGATGGTCCAGCCCACTCCTTCATAGCCCTCGCTGAGAATACCTTGAAGCTGCCGCAGGACGTTGTCGCGATCGGCAACCCCTCCTCCCGGGCGCTTCCGTACTACTTCCTTCACCGCCTCCAGGAGAAGCTGCTTCGGGAGGACGACATTTGCGCCATAGGGCGAGCCCCACGAAGAGTCGTTGCTCGATCCCATGGTCGCAAAGCTTTTGTTGGTCGCAATGATCCAGGCGTCCATTGGAGGAGCCTTTGCGCCCTTGCGATAAAACTCGAAGAGCGTGGGCCCGGCTGGCGGCTGAAAGCCAAAATCGTCTACGCGCTGCCAATTCCCGGTCAGGATGCTGGCCGTGGAGTTGAAATGCGAGAGCACGCCGGCGTTGATGCAGGTTCGAAAGAAAAACCCGTGCGGGCGCATTCCGGCAAGCCGAGGAATGTTGCGCAAGCCCTCCGGCGCGAATGTCTCCGAATAGCGTACCCCGCCGCCGAACGTGACGATGATCACGCGGCGTCCTTTCCGGGCGCCTAAAGGCCCACCTCGCAGCCACCGTGGAACGATCCGGGGAGCGATCGAAAGCCCCGCCAGCCGCAGAAAACCGCGTTTCGTGATGGCGGCGGACATCAGTACTCCGTAATCTCGCCGCCCGCGATCTTGCGCTTCACCTTTCCACCCAGATCGAGCGGCGTATCATAGCCCGCCTGAATCTCTCCGGTCGGGGAGTAATAAGGACCGATGTCGCAGGCCATGCTGCCCCTGCCTTCTTCGACGAATTCAATAGACGTGATCAGCTTGGCGGACTTGTATCCGTAGCGGGACGGGTCAATCAGCCGCAACGGCGCTCCGTGCCTGTCGGCGAGGGGCTGCCCCTGCATATCCATGGCGAACAGGACACGTGGCGAGAGCAGTTGCGGAAGGGTAAAGTATTCATACCATTTATCCGCGCAGTCGATCCGCACCGCTTTCGCGTTCTTCTTAGGCTTCGCTGCTTCGAGCAGATGGCCGAAACGGAACCCGCCCCAATCCGCGCGCGACGACCAGCATTGCACGCATTTCATTCGTGAGTTTTGGGTCTCATGCGGAAGGCGGCGTAAATCGGGAATCGAGAGGGTAATCGGACGCTCGACCAGACCCTTGACCTGAAGCTGGTACGACTTTTGATCGATCGCAGGAACCGGGCTGTACCACATCAGCCGGAAGTTGTATTCATCGGGACGGTCGCTAGGCAGCAAGAGCTTCGTCTCGGCGCCATGCAACGTGGCCGCGACCCCGGATGCCATGAACAAACGTCGGTTCATACCAGCGAGCTTCCTGTCATTTTACTCCCGCCGTAGTCAGGCGTTCATGTATGGCGCGCTGCTCTGCGGCCTTCTCCGGCTCATGCATGCGATCGTAGACACGTGATAAGTGATAGTGGACGTCGGCTTGATTCGGGCTGATGGCGATGCTGCGCTCCAGCTCCGCCGCGGCTTCAGAGAATTTGCGCTGCTTCTCGAGCAGTGTTCCCAATTCGTAGTGACTCTCCCACTGATCGTCTTTCAAATGGATAGAAGCCCGCAGCAGCTTTTCGGCCTTTGTCTGATCCCCGCCGCTGATCAGAAGCCCTTTGGCGTAGACGAATTGCGCCTGCGGATCTTGTGGGTTGGCCGTGGCCCAATGTTCAAACCGCGGAAGAATGTCATCGAACCGGTCCGACGCCTGGTCGAGCATCTTGCTCAGAAAAACGTAGGGCTGCTGGACTTCCGGCGCGAGGTCGATAGTGCGGAGATAAGCGCTGGTTGCTTCCGGAAAGCGTCGCTCTCCATAGTAGGCGACGCCTAACGCCAACTCAAGTTGTGCGCTCTTGTCGAAAACCCGGCAGCCATGTTCCAGGATCTTGACTGCCGGGTCAAACTGCTGCTGCAACAGATACGCATGCGCAGCTTCAAAGTAGTACGTTTCGTCGTAGGGGCTCAGCCGGATTGCTTCTTCGTATTCGGCTGCCGCCTTGTCGAGTTCACCTTTGGCTTCGTAGGTTCTGCCCAGCCGTTCGTGCTCGCTCGCCGCCTGGATTGGAGGCGCAAAAAGCAGAGCGAGTTGTACCCAGACGAGTGACAAATTAGAGCATGCCCTACTCGTCAGAATTGTAGCCGAAGTGCGAACTGAATGTGCCGTTCCGAGCCCGCTTGCGTACTGGTGATGGCTCCGAAATTCGCGTCTTGCCGGTTGTTATCCGGCAAGCTGAACTGCGGCGTGTTCGCTATGTTGAATGCCTCGCCGCGGAACTGTAGCATCCACCGTTCGGTGAATCGGAAACTCTTCGCCAGCGAGAAATCCACCGTACGGGTGGGCGGACCATAATTCGTTTGCAGTCCGATGTCGCCTTGAGTCAGGGAGGCTGGCGCGGTGACGTTGGTGATATCGAACCACTCCTGAGGCCGGCGTCCACCCGCGGGAGCGGCATTCGGATCCTTTCCAGGAACCACGTCCGGAAAACAAGTGGCCCATATTCCCTGACACCCGTTGGATCGCAACGTGAAAGGCTGGCCTGTGTGGAGTGTGAGGATTCCATTGGCCTGCCAACCCCCGATCGCGGCATCGAGGACTCTGTTCATATTCGCGCCATATGCCTTGCCCCGGCCAAATGGGATGTCGTAGTTAAAACCGGTCGTGAAGTTGTGACGGATGTCCCAAGCGGCGCTGGAATAGGAAGTCGAAATGTTCCTGTTGTCTTTAAAATTAAATCCGCTCGAACCGCTTAAGGTAGTGCCGCTGTTCGCCAAGGCATGCCCCCAGGTGTAAGCGGTGATGAACTGCAGACCGCGAGACAGTCGCTTCTCCAACTTCGCTGTCATGGCGTCATAGTTACCGAAGCCGAAACTCGCTGTTCCGGAAATGCTCCCCAGCTCAGGAACCGGTCGAATACTGTTAGTGCTGATGCTGGAGGTCGTCGCGAAATTGGGAGCGGCATTAAAGTCGGGCTGCAGAAGCTGATGCGACTGATGATTACCCTGATACCCGAGCTCGAAGGCCATTTGGCTAGGTAACTGCTGCTGCACTGCAACATTCCATTTCTGGACCATCGGATTGCGGAAGTCCTGGGCGACCGAGCGGAATTGCAGCGATGAAACGGGTTGAGTTGTGAAGACGTTAAGCGGGAAGCCTGCCGCGATCCCGCCGATCGGCGCTCCGCCGGCGAAAAACGGATTCGGATCGAAGCTGTTGACGCCGGCGGGCCGGTTCAACTGGGGCGATTCGTTGAACGGCGCGGATTCGCCGCGGTTGGGATTGCCGCCTTGCTGCTCTTCACCACCGTAGAAGATGCCGTATGCGGCACGAATCACAGTCTTCTCGCGGAGGTTCCAGGCAAAACCAACCCTCGGACCCAGGTCGAGCTTATCCCAGGGAATCAAATATTGGTCCACTTGGCCGCGAGAAACCTTCACGGACGGGAAGAGCGCTGGATAAGTGATGCCGTTCAGAGTGTATGGCGTGTTGAAATTCGGCGGAAGGGCAGCATCCTGATTGGGCCCCTTCGGAATCTCGAGAGTGAGTGTGTCGAAGTTGAAGTTGGATTGGCGCGCGAACTGCTCGCCCATCGGCGACCACAGTTCATATCGCAGACCTAGCTGCACGGTAAACGTGCGGCTCACCTTCCAGTCATCCTGACCGTAGAATGCATAAGCCTTGCGAGTGGATGAGATGAAGTTTGTGGTCGAAATCTGACCACCGTTGAGCGCTCCGAGCATGAAGGATGCGAACGGATCGCCCGTGTCGGCGCTGAACGTTCCATTCTTCGCTCCAGGTGCGCCCTTATCGCTGGCGTTCGATGTCAACGACGTCTCGGTGTTGCTGAAGTTCATCTCTCCGTGCGGATAGGGAACCTGGAAGAACGGCAGCCCGATGGGCCTGAACTCGACGCCGAATTTCAGGGCGTGGCTGCCCTTGGTAATGGAGACATTCTGGATGAAATCCCAAACGTTGCTGAATTCCTTGGTCGGGAGCCAGTCGTTGGCGCCGACCTGGCTATACTTGCCGGAGTTGAAGCTGAACTGAGGAAGGCCGCCGTTCAACGACGTTGTCGGGTCGTATCCTCCAATACCTACCGCCTTGAACTCATCCGTGTTCGCGTTGCCCTGCGTGCGAGCCGTGACTAACCGGCTGTATCCGATTCGCGTTTCGGATATGATCGAGGGGCTCCAAATGCGGGTATAGCCTAACTGGGCGTTGCGGCCCAGATCCTGTTCGCTGGCGCCGTAGAAGTTGGCCCCGTCGAGTGCGCCCTGAAATGGTGCAACGTTGGTCTTAGAGGTGTTCGACCAGCTCAAGCTTCCGAAGAGGCTGTTCTTGTCGTCGATGCGATAGTCGACGCGTCCATCACCCTGATCTGTCGTAAGTGTTCCTGGAGTGAGTACGCCGTAATCGTTTTGTGGATAGTCGCCGGCCTTGATGGGCTGATTCGGCGAAGGATACAGGCTTGCGATCTTAATCGCTGCAGGGTCGAGCATATTCTTAGGGATCTTGTTTCCCTGGAATGGCAGACGGCTGTAGACAGCGGAGCTTGTGCCGCAAGCGCTAACGCATTTCGTGGAGTTGGGGTCGAAAATCTGGTTATAGAGAACGTTCTGCCCGGTGACCGGGTCTGTTCCAAGCGAACCTCCGAGGATACCGGAGAAGTCACCTTGAACCATGGCCGGTGTCGGGATGGTGTACAGGCCGCCGAATCCCAGGTTCTGCACAACGCCGCCCGCGGTCTTAATGCGTGTGCCCTGGTAGTCGCCGAAAATGAAGAGCTTGTTCTTGATGATGGGGCCGCCCGCCGCAGCGCCAAATTGGTTCTGGTTCACCGGAGGCCGAATCAGATTCGAGAAGTTATTCTCCCAACGATTGGCATCCAGGTCGGTGTTCTGAAGATTCTCGAACAGAACGCCATGCACTTGGTTGGTGCCGGCTTTCAGGCTTGCATCAAGAACCCCACCCGCAGCGCGCCCGTACTCGGCATTGTAGCCGTTGGTTAGAATGCGCAACTCACCGATCGCTTCGACCGAGGGACCGATCACAAAAGATGTCTGATTGATAAAATCGATCACGTTGACGTTGTTGTCGACGCCGTTCAGCAGGAAGTTGTTTTCGCCCGTCGATCGCACGCCGTTGGCGGAAAAACCGCCTCCTTGAGCGTCACGAGCACCCTGTTCCGCTGTCAGAACACCCGGCGACAAGCGCGCGAGAAACGTGAAGATGCGCTGGCCTCCGAGCGGAAGTTCAGAGACAGCCGCGACGTTGAGGTCGGCGCCTTGAGACGTGGTCTCGGTTTGGAGTAGCGGAGCCGCCGCCTGAACTTCTACAGTTTCGCTGAGATTGCCGATCTGCAAGGCAAGGTTAACGCCGATGCGGTCGCCAGCCGTGACGATGACGCCCTTTTGCTCCGTCTTCCGGAAACCCTGAGCCTCCACTGACACCGAGTACGTACCCGGCTTCAGGAGAGGTCGAACATACTCACCGGTTTCATTTGTTTGGACATTGTAAGATAAACCGGTGGCGTCCTCGACGATTGTGACTCTGGCTCCTGGCACCGCCGCCCCCTGAGCATCGGTGACCGTACCTGTTATAGTTCCGAGGTCGCGTTGTGCAAGAGCACAAACGGTGAATAGAAGCGAAAACAGCACACTACGAAGTGGTGCGTTCTGCATGGGACCCCTCCGACGTTTACTTCGATGTAAACGTTTCCATGTAATATAAACCTGTTACAGTAAGGAGTCAATAGAAAACTTGTGAGGCTTAATACAACGGCTTGAGAAGCTGAATGCAACTCTTTAGAAGCTGAACGTAACTATAGATAAGTGCTCCCCCTCGGAATGTCAGGCCGCAATAAATTGTTTTTATGCCACCCGCCGGGTAGCGGGTCGGGGATTCTATGAGTATTCGAGACGTCGCCAGACGAGCCAAAGTCTCGATTGCCACTGTTTCACGTGCGCTCAACAATTCGTCGTCGGTCGATCCGGTAACCGCCGCGCGCGTCCGCAAGGCCGCGGAAGAACTGCGCTATTTCCCGGATAGCCAGGCGCGGTCGCTGGTGTCGGGTCGAAGCCGGATCCTCGGCCTCATCGTTTCCGACATCACCAACCCGTTCTTCCCCGAATTAGTGAAGGGCTTCGAGGATGTCGCCATCAGCTACGAATACGAGATCATGGTCAGTTCGACGAATTATGACTCGGCACGCATGGCGTTATGCGTCCGCAGGCTCTTAGAGCGCAAGGTGGAAGGCGTCGCCATAATGACTTCCGAAATGGATCAGCCGCTCATCGATCAGCTCGTCCGCCGCAAGGTTCCGACCGTCTTCCTCGACGTCGGTTCCGTGCATACTTTCATTAGCAACATCCAGGTGGATTACACCAGCGGCATCAATGCCGCGGTGAAACACCTCCTGGAACTGGGTCATAGGCGAATTGGCTTCATCAGCGGTCCGCTAGGTTTGAAATCGGCTTGTATTCGCCGCACGGCGTTCCTGGAACGTTTGGCAGGCACTGGCATCCTGGAAGAGGATGAACTTGTTCGAGAAGGCGACCATACGATCGAGGGAGGTCTTGAGGCCATGACACACCTGCTCGCGCTGGCCGTGCCTCCAACCGCCGTGCTGGCGTCCAACGATCTTACGGCCATCGGCGCGATGCGGGCGATTCGACGTAAAGGATGGAGCGTGCCCGACGATGTCTCCGTGATCGGTTTTGACGATATTCACTTCGCGGAGTTCACTGAGCCTCCACTCACTACGGTCGCGCTCTCGCGTTGGGAACTGGCTGAGAACGCAATTCGAGCATTAGTAAGCCAGATCGACGCACGAGAATCCGGCCGGGAGGCGAATGGCGCTGAGTTTTACGTGAAGCCGTCGTTGGTCATTCGGCAATCGACGGGGTCGCCGAAGCGCAAGGCCTGAGCGCCGCATCCGGCTACAATGATGCGAAGTGCTGTCTGTCCGCGTCGCATGGATTGCCGGAGTGGCTTTGGTTAGTTCCACGCTTGCAATCGAACTTCCCATATCGTTTGTAGACATCGCTTCTCAACGCGGCCTCAACGTCCCCAATACTTTCGGCGGCAAGACGCGGAAGGACTACATTCTCGAAACGACTGGAAACGGTGTAGCTATCTTCGACTACGACCGCGATGGAGCTGAGGATGTTTTCATAGCCAATGGCACGACTTTAGATCCATCGCCGGGAGCCCAGCCGCTGCCGCAGCTTTATCACAATGACGGACGCGGCCATTTTACCGAGGTAGGGGCCCGAGCCGGTTTTACGGAGGTTGGCTGGGGGCAAGGAGTCTGTGTCGGCGACTATGACAATGATGGGTGGCCGGACCTTCTCGTCACCTACTACGGGCACAATCGGCTATATCGCAACCTCGGAAACGGCACGTTTAAAGACGTTACCGCGGAAGCAAAGCTGCCGGCAGAAGGAACGCGGTACGGCTCGGGATGCAGCTTCTTCGACTACGATCGCGACGGCAACGTGGATCTTTTCGTCGCGAATTATGTTGATCTCGACCTCGGCAAGACACCCAAACCCGGCGCCGGCGCGTTCTGCGTATGGAAAGAGATCCCCGTCATGTGCGGTCCTCGCGGTCTGCCTCTGGGCCACAACGCTCTGTATCACAACAATGGCGACGGCACGTTTCGCGACGTTTCGGAACAGGCGGGAATACTGAAGCCGGGCGGTCGTTATGGTTTGGGAGTCGTCGCGGCGGACTTCGACAACGATGGATGGCCCGACGTCTTTGTGGCTTGCGACATGACTCCCAGCCTCCTGTATCGAAACAAACACGATGGAACCTTCGAGGAGCGCGGAATCGCGGCAGGCGTCGCGTACAATTTCGATGGTGCCTTGCAGGCAGGCATGGGAGTGGCGGTCGGCGATTTCGACGGGGACGGCCGGCTGGACATCGCCAAGACGAATTTCTCTGGAGATCTGACGTCGCTATTCAAAAACGAGGACGGAAGCTTTTTTACCGATGTTTCCCGGGAAGCCGGCCTCGCCGCGCGGCAGTTTCTCGGCTGGGGCGTTGCTTTCCTCGACGTCGACGATGATGGTTGGCTCGACCTTGTGATCGCAAACGGGCATGTGTACCCCGAGGTTGAGAACAAGCCCGTGGGTGACAAATACCTTGAACCGACGCTGCTATTCCGGAATCTGGGAAATGGCCGGTTTAGCGATGTCACCGCCTCGGCGGGGCCGGCGTTTGCGACTCCCCGTCCGGCGCGGGGTCTTGCTGTCGGCGACCTCGACGGGGACGGTCGTCCTGAAGTAGTCATCGTGAATATGAACAGCACGCCGTCACTTCTCAAGAACAACAAGTCAGGTGGTGCATTTGTGAATGTGAGCGTGATCGGGACGAAGTCAAATCGGGCCGGCATCGGCGCGCGCGTCCGCGTCACAGCAGGTCAGCGAACATTCGTCGGCGAAGTAATGAGCGGCGGGAGCTTTTACTCACAAAACAGCCTCATACTGCATTTCGGGCTGGGTGCGTCGACGATAATCGACAAGCTCGAAGTCGTCTGGCCGAGCGGTGCGATTCAGAGTTGGAAGAATGTTGACGTCAATCAAAAGGTTATCGCGACTGAGGGCTCGGCTGACCTGAAGAAGGTGCCACTTCACGACCGTAATTCTCTGTGATCAAGCGGGCCCGCTCTTCTTGTGTCCATTCGAATAGGGCTTCGATTTCCGCCGTAGAAAGCTTGGCGTTACGATGCACGAGAGTGTAGGCGGACAGCGGCATTCCTCGATCCTGAACCTGATTGGCAATCTCTGACAGGCACCGTTCGCGCCGAATGATGGAGTACTCGCTCCATACCGACAAATTGAGGTGCTCACGGCCTCGTTGAACGTCGCGATTGATGAGAAACGAGATTGGAGCCACGTAGCTATACCAGGGATAACGAGTGGCCTCGGAATGACAGTCGCGGCAAGACCTCTCGATCGTGGTGCGCACTCGGAGCGGGATATGCGCGGTTGCTAATAGTGGCGCGCTCGCACGGTCTGACGGTCGCGGACGAGAGACAAAGGACACGATTGCGATCAAGCTGATGAAAAACGCGGCGAGCAATCGAACCATGAGAGCGGCTACGAATCTGCGACCTCTTTCAGAATGTAGCGCCTTATGGTGCTCCGAATTGGATTCCGGTTGCATCACGGCAAAGCCGCGACGAAAATGGATGGCGCCGAACCGGCTGGCAGAAGCACACTGTCCGGGGTCCGGATACGCCAGGTTCGGCTCGTCAGGAATGGCCCGGTTTAGTTCTGGACCAGGAGGACGGATGGCGATGCCCTTAATAGCTCTCATCCTCGATTCGGTCGCAGCACAAGAAATGTGAGTCTGCTGTGAGGGATTCCCCGCTGTTTTCACGCAGCACTGATCTGGAGGGAATCCTTGACCGAGCGTGAGTCTACATCTAATCCATCGCGGCGCTGCCGTTCCCATTGGCGAGAAACAGATTCGGCAGTTGCGACTATTGCAGTCTTGTTCTGATTGAGTGTATAGACGGGTGGGTTTTCGTCGAAACTTGGCTGCCGGAGGGATGAAGCGGCTGATCACCCGACATCATGCTCTTCCAGGCGGCTATCGCAATGTCGGCTTCACGAAGCGCCAGCCCAGCCGTATCGGGGCTTTCGAGCAGGTTTACAATTGCCCGAAGGCTCGCCTCGACCTCGCAGGCGGCGACGGAGGGATGGATCGGCTCATTTGTAGATCTGTCGCGTTGCAGGTTGATATATGGAGGTATGTCATCTTCGAGGCAAGCTATAACTTCATTTCTTGCCGCGGCAAGTTTGCCGTGCTCGATTTCATGACGAATGCTTTGTAACCTTTCGAGTATGAGCGAGGGAGACATATCGTATTTTCGATCGGCCGACTTGGTCGAAGTGATATCCTATAACACTTCTCCGATCACTTGGGGCTCCTCGTCAATTGATTGGCAATGGACCACGGCAATTGCGATTTTCTCCGTGTCGATCTTTCGCACTGCGAGCCGCAACGACCTTGCCTGGCATGCTAGACTGTTTATCCGCAGCCAAAAATTAGGATTGCAATTCAAGGTCAATGCCTTTAATGACCGCCGTGCCAAGAGGATTCCATGAGAAGCTACGAGCGCTTTGAGGTCCTCAAGGAACTGGGCGTTGGCGCTTTCGGCAAGACGCTGCTCGTTGAGGACCGCCAGAAGAAGAACCGCAAGGTTGTCATCAAGGTCCCTCACGATCGCGACCGCGAAGAAGTCCTCATACGGGAGTTGATCAATAATGCCGCTCTGCGGCTGAGCCTTAAGGGCATGTCGCACGACAACATCGTGCAACTGATCGATTTCGCGCGATTCGGTGACTACATTTCAATGATCCTGGAGTATGTCGAGGGAGTCGACCTCCGCAGACGCGTCGGCCCGGCTCTGGTGGACAGGCCTCCGTTGCCGCTCTCCGAAGCGTTGGCATACTTCGGACAGATGTGTGAGGGGATGTCGGCCGCCCATGATGCCGATCTCGTTCACCGCGATATTAAGCCTGAGAACGTTCTGATCCGGAAGAAGGATCGTGTGATCAAGCTTGCCGACTTCGGCATTTCGAAGATCTCGCAATTGATGACGATGAGCGAGACACAGCCTTCGAGCATCGCGGGCACTCCACACTACATGGCGCCCGAAGCGTGGCGAGGTCAGGCTTCACGGCTTTCGGACCTATGGTCCCTGGCCGTGGTGCTGTATGAAATGCTGACGGGGCGCCTCCCCTTCAAGGCCGATAGCATGGCCGCTCTGCAGTTTCAAATCGAGCAGGTGCGGCCGGTTCCGCCTTCGAAGTTAAATCCCAAGATCGAGGCCCCGCTGCAGGCTGCAATCCTACGCGCGCTTGACATAGATTCCAAGAAGCGATTTCAAACGGCGCAAGAGCTGAAAGCCGCCGTGCTGGGCGAAGCCGAGAAGAAGCGCAAAATCTCGCCAGATGCGGGCAAGATACAAGCGGAGATCGATAGCGCGCTCAAGTTCGTAGAGGAGGGGAAAGAGGCCGAAGCGGTGAAACAACTCCTTGCCCTGGAGAGCAGAGAACCTGGTAGCGCTCCTGTCTACCTGGCGTTGGCTCAGATCTATAGCAGAAGCGATCGTTTTCTCAAAGCGGACGAGGTCCTCCGGCGCGGCATCGAGCAGTGCCCGAACCACGCGGGCCTGCATCTCTCACGTGGCATGGCGCTCTCCAAACTTGGCGCCAAGAGCCTTGCGGCGGCGATTACCGCGGTTGAGCGCGCGATTGAACTCGGATTAGAGCCAAAACAACAGGTATCGGCAAAGTTGCTTCTGAACCGCTGGCGCTCGCGCGCGGAGTGACAGATCATGCGGTGGTGGGGCGTCGTACTAATATTCTTCTTTATCTTTGTGCTCCTGGCCCGCGCTGATGCGGCAGGGGGCGTCTGGCTCCTTTATTTCATTGCGATTGTTGTCACGATCGCGGTAGCGAATGCGGGCAGCGCGGCGAGGTCCATTACACGAGCCGAAACGGCCCTGAAATCGAACCTGCATGCCATCGCCGCGCAGGAGTTCGAAAAGGCCGTGAAGAAGCTCGAAGCATCCAAGCCGGTTGCCGGCACCCCGAAGTTTGCCATGCGCCAGCAAGCTTACCTCGGATTGGGAAACGCCCGACTGGCTCTGAACCAACGCCCTGGCGCGTTGCAGGCGTTTCTGCAAGCCCGTCAGGGGGGAGCGACTCTTCCGCCATTCGCGGAAGCCTTGGTTGCGGAGCAATATGCCGAGTCCGGTGCTGAAACCCCCGAAGCCTTCGATGCTTATTTGAAGTACATCGCTGCCAAGCAGGAATCCGCCAGTCCGTTTGCGACCCGCGTCCACTCCGTTCTGCAGTCAATCTGCAAAGTCAAAGAAACGATGAAAGCCGCGGACCGCAAGACGGCACAGGAGCGGAATGCCAAGGTAATTGCCGCGGCGCCTTCGCTCGACTGGGCGCATGGCAACCTCGGCCTCGCCCTATTGTTGGACGGCAAGGCAGGAGAGGCACGGGAGTGCTTCGAGCGCGCTTACTCCTTACGTGCGGATCCGATGACGGCATACTGGCTCGGCGTCTGCTATTGGCAGCAGGCGGAACCCAATTTCGAAACCGGCGTGCGGTGGATCGAGAAGTTCCTGCAGTCGGCCGCCGAGAACAGCCGAACGCTCAAACGCCAGGCCCAGGCTGCTTTTGACATCGGAACACGGCTCAGTCAGGCCAGCACTGCCGCCGACAATGAGCGTGCGGTGCGCTATCTCTCTTATGCCGTTCAGCGCGCCCCGGATAACGCCGAGTATCAGTACGCGCTCGCATGCGCGTACGCAAAGGGCGGATACAAGGGCATGGCGCTGGAGGCGTTTTCAGCCGCCTTTCAGAAGTCGCCACAGAACCGCGATTATGCACTCCGTCTGGGACTGGAGCGGGAGAAGCAAGGTCAAATCCCGGAAGCGGTGGAAGCGTATCGGTGCGCGATTGCCGCCGACCCGAACTTCCCGGACGCCCACGCGCGGCTGACCCCCATCTACCTGGCGCGGGGAGAGTGGGCAGAGGCCGAAAAACACGCGCGCGCGCTCCTGCAATTCAATCCAAACGATGTCGAGCCGCTGAGCACCCTGATAGTTGCGTTATTCTGCCAAGACAAGCATGCGGACATAGTCGAGACACTGCAGAAGACCGCGCCGGGCCGCCTGGACCGTTCCCGGCACCGTGACGCGATTCTCTGCGCCGGACGCGGATGTATCAAAGCGGGCGCTCCGGCAAAGGCGATCGAATGGCTTTCCACGGCTGGAGATCCCGAAGCGGAATACTACATGTCATGTGCTTATGCGCATGCCGGAAACCAGTTGGAAGCCCTTCGCCGTTTTACGGATATTGCCGGCTCGGGAGGGACACTCGCGGTCAAGGCGGAGATCCAGCGAGGACACCTGCTGCAGGCCCGAGGGGACATAGGCCAGGCCGCCAGCGCATATCAGTCGGTTCTGAATCGTGAAAGCGACAATCGAGACGCCCTTTACGGTCTGGCGTATCTGAACTGTCAGAAAGGTCAGTTTGAAGACGCCTACGTGCTGCTTCAGCGTCTTCTCGAAAGAGAAGGAAGAGACCCACAGGCCCTATATCTCACCGGACTCGTGAGTGAACGGCTCGGACGAGCATACGATGCGATTGCGGCGTATCGCCGGGTTGAACGGGGCCCCCTGGAATCGAAAGCCGTTCTTCGGCGTGGAATCCTGGCATGTCGCGACAACAATTTTAGCGGCGCGCTCGACCTTTTCGCGAACGAACCCGATCGGAAGCCCGATCCCTACTTGTTTTATAAAGGGTGGGCTGCTGTAGGAGCAGGCAAGCCCGATGCCGCCCTATCGCTCTGGGAGGAACTTCTCGCGAGACATCCCGCCGACCGTGACCTCGCTGTGAATATCAGAAGCGCTGCTTATCTGAAGGGTGCAAAGGAAGCAGCCGCCGGGCAACTGGAACAGGCGATCGCAAGCTGGGAACGGTACCTTTCCGACGGTGATGTCGACCGCCATGTGGAGCGCGATCTCGCGGTGCTGCACTTCCGGCACGGTTTTGCCGGATTAAACGGAGGTTCGCCTCAAGGCGTCCTCCCAAACTTCGAGCAGGCCCAACGTCGCGATCCTTCGGAGCCCTTGTATGCGTTTTACGTTGCGCTCTGTGAGTTGAAGCTGAAACAGTTCGATCGCTGCCAGCAGCGTCTGCGTTCACTGCTTGACCAGGAGCGGTCTTCGCGTACCCTGTACCATTTGGCCCTTTGTTTAATGCGTGCCGGCAATCCGGTGGAAGCAGGCCAAGTAGCAGGGGAGGCGGCCCTGGCCAACGGGGCAGGCGATTATACGAAGCGCGCGCGCTGGTTGCGGGCAAATCTTCTGATTCAGAACAACCGTATCGAGGATGCGGCGCGCGAGTTGGCGTTGGTGGTTTGAGAAAGATGACTGTTGCGCAGGTACAAAGGTCGGAATCTACTGGACAACACCCCGCTTCGTGGCAATCCAAGGCGCGGCGGCAATACTACGCCTGTCTCGCGGCCGCAGGCGACCGGGCCGGGCTGGAATCGCTTCTTTCCCAGACAGCAGACCAGGCGGAGCAAGCCGACCTGCGCTTTTACCTGGCGGCAGCACTGCTGCGTGAGAATCAGCGGCAAGCGGCGCTGCGGGAGCTGAAGGCCGGCTTAGATCATGGCGGCCATGATCACCGCATCCGCGATCTCGTTATCCGCCTGCTCCTAAATGAAGCCGCGAATCTGGCGCAGTCCGGCGACTGGCGTAATGCACTGGAAGCGGTATCCGAGGCCGCCGCCCTTTCGAAGGGCAGTCAACCCGTCCCCGAGCTGGCCGAATTCGAACACGTACTTCCAGCCGCCTACCTAAGCTCCGGCCGGCGCTCCGAAGCCATCAAGATTTGGAGGGAGCGGTACGAAGCGCAACCAGAAGACACGCGCCTGCTTCATCATCTGACGTTAGCGGTCCACTTCGGTGCGCTGTCTTGTGATGAACAGAATACTAATGGCGAAGCACTCCTATCCGCGTGGAAGTGTGCCATCGCGCATTGGACAGCTCTGCTGAACTGGGATGCGTTCTGGGAAAGCTGGAACCGGAGGCGCAACGCCAGTCTTGCGATCAGCGCCGAGGACATGGCTGCGCTGCGCAAGGATCTGCTGTCGCGAACCCTTGTTCACTACTTTCAAGATCAGGTGAGTAGACATCGTGAGTCCGGCAGTTCGGAGTGGGCGCAGGTCTATGAGGATCTGCAACTGGCGCAATCGTGCGAAGAGCGCGGCTCGGAAGCGTGGCGTGAGACTTTGAAAGCCTTGAACGGCAAATTGGTTGTTGAAGGCCGTGAAAAGTTGTTGTTGATTCCTGGCGGATACCTGTTCTTCGAACAATTCCAGCTTCTTCCCAAAATTCAAGAGACGGCAAAGAAGCTGCCGGATACGGCTACGGACTTGATGGCGCGAATTGCCCAGTATCTATCAGCGGACGGCTTGGGATTCGTCGCTGTAATGTTAGACGAAGGACGAAACCCGGGCCGTGCTCTGGAATTACTCGGTCAGCTTGATAACAAAAATGGGGCCGCGGCTCTTTACCTCCACGCGCGAGCCAAGTCCCAACTTGCCGGCCAGTTGATAGAACAGGCCAAGGTGCCGGAAGCCGTTGGGGCTTGGAAGGAAGCCCTACAGCTCGCGCAAAAGGAACCGTCCGACTTCCCTGCAAGCATGTTCAAGGCTCTCGCCGCGAAGATCACTGAAGAGGCGTCAGAACGTATCAATGCGGAGGCAGTCCGGCTCAAGGATGCAGGCAAACTGGATGAAGCCATTGCGCTGGTCGAGCAATGCCGGGAGTTTGGGCTGACGGACCTGCTTTGTGTTCTTTTTTGCGATCGAGGTGAGAAACGACGGGCGGACAAGAGTTTTGATGCTGCCCGCGAGGATTTTGGGCGTGTTCTCAAACTCGCTCCGGATCATAAACGAGCCAAGGAAGGTATGGCCATCACCTTCAATAACGAAGGAGTTGCTGCTCAAGACACGAAACGGCGCCTGCAGCTCTACGAAAAAGCCCACGAATGGGATCCGAACCATAGCGTCGTACGCGCCAACCTGGCAGTCGAGTTGAGAGAAAAGGCGATCAGGGATATTACGGATGCGCGGGCAAAGTACAATTCACTGGGGCCAAAAAAGTATCGCGCAGCGTTGAATGCCGGCATCGCCCTCATGGAGCGTGCAGTACGGTTGGCCGATCCGGCGTTTACGGCTGAACAATTGAAGCAACTGGAGCAACAGGCGCGTCAAGGGGAACAGAGAATCCAAGGCTATCTCTCCGCGCTCAACGAGGAACCTTTGAAGAGTACTCTGTTCAACCTCGGCATGGCATATTTGTTTCGATTCCAGGCTCCTAGCTAAGGCGATAATTCATGTTCAAAGATCCTGAGTTCAAAGAAGAGACACCATACGACAACCTGGACCTCGATCCCTCGGCTACACCTGCAGAAGTGAATGGGGCGCTTGCTGCGTTTATGAAGAACAAGCGTAATGTTTCCCGGCTTCCGAAGGCCAAAGAAGCATGGAGAAAGCTGAAGGACCCCCGTGAGCGCTCGATGGTCGATCTTTGGTTTTACGATTTCGATACAACTTCCCTGCCTGCCCCTCCTCTCGATGTGGACGAGATTTGCAAACCCCCGGTGTTTGCCCCTGAATCTCTCGACTCCGATCTTGAAAGCCCAGGACCCTCACCCGTCGTGCGCGAGATTCGCTTCAAGCAGCCGGCCATTACCGATTTGCCTCAATACGATGGCTGGGATACCGAAGCAGCCCGTCCGTTGATCGATAGCTAAGAGCTGACATGGCAACATCACAACCTGCGCCTGCGGGCGATACCTTGCGAAGTCTCCGTGAAGACGTTACGAATTTGATGCGCGATCTACACCACGCAAAAAGTGCGCTAGTCGAGGAGAAGCAGCGGACGGAAAGCGAACAGAGAAAGCTATTTCTTGCCATGCTGAACGTCATGGATAACTTCGAGCGTGTTTTCGGCAGCATCGAGCCCAAGCTTGAGGCTGCTGAACGGCAGGCCAAAAACTGGGCCAATAGTTTTCGCTCGGTTTATAAACTGCTGAGCCGTGAACTGGGCGATCAGGGGATTGTGCGGATCGACTCGCCGGATGGCAAAGCGACTCCAGGATTTCACAATGTCGTCGAGACGCGCGAGGACCTAACGCTCGAGAGCGGCACGATCGTGGAGGTATGGAAACAAGGCTACATGTGGAAGGATCAGGTATTGAGAATGGCCGACGTTGTTGCGGTGAAAAACTAAAGGTCGAGGCGGAGAGCTAAACGTGGGAAAGGCAATTGGAATCGATTTAGGGACCACGAATTCGGTGGCGGCGATACGAGTGACAGATACCCGGCCCATCCAGAACAAGGAGAACGAGGATCTGACTCGATCGGTAGTGGGAGTTTACAAGGGACAGGAGTACGTCGGCCGGTTAGCGGTTAGCAACATGAAGCTGGCTCCTAAGGACACCATTCTTTCCATCAAGAGACTGATGGGACGTGCATTCCGAGATCCTGAAGTGCAAAAGGCGCGTCAAAAGTACTTGTATCAGATTGTCGAACCCGCTGAGGGTACTGACGACGATGTATGCGTCCTGATGGGTGGAAAACAATACTCGCCCGTCGAGATTTCTGCAAAGATCCTTACGAAGATCAAGAATGATGCAAAGCTCCGTTTGAACGACGATGTCGAGTACGCGGTTATTACCGTTCCGGCCTACTTTACGGACAAACAGCGTAGCGCGACCCGTCAGGCAGGGCGCCTGGCGGGACTTAAAGTGCAGAAGATTCTGGATGAACCGTCAGCAGCAGCGATCGCGTTCGGTATCGACAACTTAGGACCCGAGGACGCCAGGACAGTTGTTGTCTACGATCTGGGCGGCGGGACCTTCGACGTCAGCGTTCTGACGATCGTTGGAGGAATTCTGGAACCGCTCAATATCGCAGGAGATATGTGGCTGGGAGGGGACGATTTCGATTTCCGGATTATGGAACACGTAATTGACCACGTTAAAGCCATTCATCAGATCGATCCTCGCCAGGATAGCCAGTTCATGGCGGAACTGAGAAAAGAAGCTGAGGAGGCTAAGAAGACGCTCACCGCGGTCAAAGCCGCTCAGATCATTATCAACGGAATGCTGCAAAACGAAGATCGGGACCTGATAGACGTCAACCTTGAAATCACCGTCGAGAAGTTCGAGCATATGATCGCGCCACGCATTCAGGAGAGCATCGATCTGGTCCAGGATGCTATTAAGGGTTCTCAGCTAACGGTTGATGACATCGATCATGTCCTGCTGGTTGGGGGATCATCCAGTATCCCCTTGGTCCGACGTGAGTTGGCAAAGGTGTTCGGCGAGAAAAAACTGATGATGAATATCGACCCCATGAAATGCGTCGCCTTTGGGGCCGCTATTCTGTCAGCGAAGTTAGCGCAGACCTGGGAGTGCGCGAAATGCAAGATGCGCAATGAAGGTAAGGATAATGCCTGCCGGAGTTGCGGAGAACCTTCGCTTGGAACACTCACAGGCATTGGCACATCCACCGGTATGCACTACGGAATCGAGACTGAAGGCGGCTCCTTCGGCATTATTATTCCTAAGGGATCGACGTTCCCAACGCCGGAGCCCATCGTGCGCCGGTTTCTGATCCCCACTGGCAGTCTGAAGCGGCTCAAGGTACCGATTTATGCTGGATTTAACCCGGTTGCGGCGGAGAACGAACTGCAAGCGATCGTCTGGCTCGAGCTACCCGACAAAGTTTCGGCCAACACGCCTGTCGATGTTGCCTTCAGCCTCGACGAGGATGGCATTCTGAACAAAGTAAAGGTGAGTCTGCGGGACGGTTCCGGCGCGGAAGTCGAATCCTACCTGGATCGAGGCGATAGCCGCCGCAGCCGCCTCGAGAAGAAGCTGGAACAACTTCGCAAACAGGGACAGAGCGCGCCTGCTTTCGCGAATAATGGAGGCGCCAAAGGTTTTGAGGAGTTCTACGGCAAAGCCGCAAGCGCCCTCAACCGGAACGATGCCGAGAACGCCGAGGCTTATTTGAAGCAGATGGCGGCACTGCTGGCAGGACCAGGCTGGCGCGAGCAGGCGACTACGGAAATCAACTACGCCGAGCACATGGTGGCGACATACGAATGGCTGATTGAGGCTCCTCAAGCGGCACGCATCAAACAACTCGTCGAGGAACTGAAGGTTGAATTGAACGCCGGAAACCAGGGTTCAGCGGAGGCGAAGACCAAGGAGTTAGCATCTGCAACCGATGCTCTACCGAAGATCACCGTCGAAATGCGGCTGGTGGAGATTGCATTCATGCGGGCTAACGCGGCTGGAAAAGCCGTCGAAGCGGATAAGATTCGCGTGGCTTACCGTGATATCGAGAGTGCTCTGCGCCGCAACGACCTTGAAGCAGCCCGGACCGCGTACGGCAGGATCACGGATCTGCTGGACCTGTTCCTGAAGGACCAGCCGGGTTGGCAGCCGGGTAGCATCGGGGTACTGAAGCAGTAGCGTCCGGCGTATGAAGACAATTGTTTGCCCCGTCTGCGAGATGAAAAACAATGCTCTGCGATGTTCGCAGTGCGATACGGACCTGACGCCGGTTTCGCGGCTCGACGCGCTTGAGGAAGAGCTCAAGCAACAGGAACCCGTGCCTGTGGGCAACCGATCGCCGGTTGGTCCGTGGAAAATCGCGACGATTGCAGCTTCTGGCGTCGCCCTCCTGCTATGCTTGGGCCTTGTATTCGCAGTGAATCAGCAGACACCTCCGCTTAACCCGGCCGCGCTACACGCAATCCCGCCGCCCGCAATTGCGGCTCCGACACAGGTCAAGTATCGCGTCGCCAAGGGTGAAGCAAGCTACGGAGGTCTGGCCCAGAGATTCTACAAAAGCGCTTTCGTTGCAGAACGTATTCAGCAGGCGAACCAAGGAAAGCGGTTGAAGGCAGGAGATGAAATACTGCTGCCCGTGATCGCTCCGCAAGTCAACGAGACAAAGAAATGACCCAGCGAACCGCCGGATTCAACTTCATCTGGTATCTGGCAGCAGTGGAAGGCATAGCTGCCCAATCCGAATTTGTCGAGAATGAGCACGTCTTCGCGGCCCTTACGGGCGGTGCGATCATCATGGAGATCGGCGACAATGCCGCATTCGTGGATCGGTTCGGGCCGGCGGCACGAGCCGAAATCACTGCCCTCGCTGATTTTCTGGTCGCGGCACACATCGACCGTGAGCGGTTAGTTCAAAAACTGCGCAGCTTCATAGGCAAGGGCGGTTTTGAGCACTCCGATGCGTCGCAGATTCATCGTAGCGATCAGTGCAAGGCAACTTTCGACCGCGCCATGCTCCTGGCGCGCGAACAGTCGCAGGCGGCGGTGAACTGCTTTCACCTGATGTCTGCCCTGCTTGAGAACCCAGGTGCCCGGATTGCACAAGCCACGGTTTTGGCCGGAGGGGACGTTCAAGCTCTTCACCGAGCCATCACGGAAGCAGCCGCTAAACAGAACACTCCCGCCGCGCCGGAAGCCGTTCGGCCGCGACCGGTTTCCTTTTTCCAGGTCTTTGGCACGGATTTGACGCAGCTTGCAAAAGATGGGAAGATCCAGCCGCTCATCGGCCGCAAGAAAGAATTGCTACAGATCGCGCGGACGCTCTCCCGTAAAACTAAGAGCAATCCGCTGTTACTCGGCGACCCCGGCGTGGGTAAGACGGCGCTCGTTCGCGGTCTGGCCTGGCATATCGCTAACGGCAACACGGTTCCGGGGCTGAAGGACAAGAAGATTATAGAGATCGATACGGGTAAGTTGCTGAGTGGGACGGCGAATCGCGGCGATCTCGAGCAGCGTATCTCGCTGCTTATCGAAGAAACGGCAAAGGACCCTCGAATCATTGTGTTCATTGACGAAATCCATTCCCTGCTCGGAGGTGGACGAGGCAAAGTTCCCGCTGATCTCCTGAAACCGGCCCTGGTGCGAGACGACTTTCGGTTGATCGGCTCCACAACAGTCTCCGAATACCGCACCTACATCGAGCCAGATGCCGCTATTTCGCGTCGCTTCCAGCCGATCAATGTGGACGAGCCGTCCCAGGAAGAAACGATCGAGATACTCATGGGCTTGCGGCTGCGATTTGAGCAACATCACGACGTGCGCATTGAACGGAGTGCAATCGAGCGCGCTGTCGAACTGTCCTCTCGATATTTGCCCGATCGCCGCCTGCCCGATAAGGCGTTCGACCTGATTGACGAGGCTTGCGCCCGGGCCAAAGTAATAACCATCAGCACACGCCGCCCGCAAAACGCCCAGTTTGAATTTGTTGTCACGGGCAATACCGTAGCGGAAGTGGTCGCGGAATGGACCAGAATCAAGGTCGCGGACCTGACGAGCGATGATCGCTTGAAGCTTGCCGGCATGCGGGACGTGCTCACCGAACGAGTCATCGGGCAACCTGGCGCCATCGATCGCGTTTGCGAGGTTGTAGCTCGTTCGCGTGCAGGACTGAAGAGCCCCAACGGACCCATGGGGGTTTTTCTGTTCCTGGGGCCCACCGGGGTCGGTAAGACCGAGTTGGCGAAAGCTCTCGCGGCTTTTCTTTTCGGCTCGGAGGATGACTTGCTCCGTTTCGATATGTCCGAATACATGGAGCGGCATGCGGTGGCGAAACTCATCGGTTCGCCCCCCGGTTACGTAGGATACGACGAAGAAGGTCAGTTGACCGGCCGGTTGCGCCGGAATCCTTATTCGATCGTGTTACTGGATGAGTTCGAAAAGGCACACCCCGACACGAGCAACTTATTCCTGCAGCTCTTCGATGAAGGACGCCTGACCGACTCACATGGGCGTTTGGCGGACGGCCGGAACGCAATCTTCATCATGACATCCAATATTGGCGCCGGTATTGTGGCGCAGCGCCCGATTGGATTTGCGGCGCATCCCAAAGAGGAAATCCACACAGCACAAGAAGACGTGGTTATGGAGGAAGTCAAGAGGGCCTTCCGGCCCGAATTCCTCAACCGTATCGACGAAATCATTCAATTCCGTCCACTGTCAGAGACGGCTATCGCCGGAATTGCGCGGATCCGCCTGGACGAAGTCGCGCGGCGTCTGCTCGATCACGATGTTGTGATCGAGTTTTCTGATTCAGCCGTGGAACTGATTGCACACAAAGGGTACGACCCGGCTTACGGTGCACGCCACCTCGCCAGAACGGTCGATCGGCTGGTCTCGCGTCCGTTGAGCCAACAAATCATTCAAGGCGCGCTTGGTGCGGGTGTGACATTGCGAGCGGAGGCGGAAGGAGATTCCCTGGTCTTTCGGAAACTGCCTCGGGCCGAAGCCGCCATATAGGGCGATTTCATCCTGGACCAGGGCGGTCTCGGGCAGCGGCGTCCGACCTTGTATTCAGCCCTGGAATAGGGCACCCCACAACTTTTTTCATCGCCGATCTCGAATTTTCCGGTCCTGCCTCGTTTCTCCTGCGAGCGAGAGAAAGGCTCGCAAGATTAGCCCATGTCACTGACAGCCGGAATCACGAGACCAGATGGATTCTATACAGAGGACAGCGCCGCGGCGCTGACAGCGGAAGAGCACTTCCGGGCAGGGGTCGCTTTAGAATACGCCAAACGGTATTCCGAGGCGGTTGCGGAATTCTCCCGGGCAATTCAGTTGGATTCGAACCAACCGAAGTTTTGGGCGTTACGCGGCCATGCCCGTTTAGCATTGCCAGGCCAAGGACTTGCGGCCATCGAAGACTCTCGTCACGCGGTTGAACTCAGCCCTGAAAACTGGACGTTCCGGAAGGTATTGATTCGTGTACTGGAGACATTGGGACGCTTACAGGAAGCGGACAAAGAAATGCAGCACGCGATGAGCCGGTTCGGCAACAGCTTTCAGGCCCGTATGTTGCGGGGCCAAATGCGCCTCGATCGAAACGACTGGGCCGCCGCGGTAAAAGACTTCAAAAAGGCCTGCGAATTGAATCCATCCGATTCGGAGGCGCCGGCGATGCTCGCGCGAGCAGAGGAAGCGATCCGGCGTAGTCAGGTTCGGCTGGATTGGAAGCTGCTGAATCCGAACGCTACCGCTTGGGAAAAGAAGGTTGCAAAGCGGCTCGTCAGCGGCATCCGTGGTGTGGAAGGTTGCATTTTGACTGGCGTTCGGATGCGATGCCATCGCGGCGGAACGATTGAGATCGATCACCTGATTGTTTGCGAGAAGGGGATCTTCGTTGTCGAATGCAAGAACTATACGGGGCAGATAAAAGGGGGCCTCAATGGTGCCTGGTCTGCCTTGGACGAAACCAAACAAACGCGGGTTTGCGCACAACGAGGAGCCAATCCGGTTCAGCAAACATACGAGCAGATCTACTCGACGGTGCGGCGGATGGAAGAGATCGATGGGGAAAAACACGAGAAAGTCCGGGGAGTAGTGGTTTTCCCCAATGAGGCGAATATCGCGCTGAACGACGTCCCAACAAACCGGTTGGAATCCAACTCGGTGGCAGTCTTTCATATCGATCCACTCATCGCCACATTACAAGCACTTCCCAACACGAGGCAGGGGCTTTCGAGCGATGGGACGCGGCGGCGGGCTTTCATCGATCGGTTAAGCCAATGAGGCCGGCTCAAATGCTAGAATCGAACCGAATTGACTCCGAGTTCGCAAACAGAATTCGCGGATTTGTACGAGCAGTGCGTCGCCAAGCTCTATCCACTCTGTTTGCGAATCACCGAAAACGACAAAGATGCCGACGACGCATTGTCGCAGGCTTTCGTCAGCGCCATGGAACACCGCGCTGATATGCCTGCGAGCGCCGAGGAACGGATGTTCTGGCTGAAGCGGATCTGCATCAATAAAGCGATCGACATCGTTCGGCAGCGAAGGCCAGAACGTTTCGTGGCGCTCGAAGTGTCCGGGACGGAGGACCGGGCGAATCCCCTCGATGAAATATCGGTCGAGGGCGCCAGCCCTGAAGAGCTGTACGCGTGGAAAGAGCTTTTAGATCGCGGCATCACCCGATTGGAGCATTTGGAGCGCTTAGCTCTTGCGCTGGTCTACCAGCACGGAATGCGAAAACGTGAAGCCGCAGCGGCGTTGGGGCAGACGCAAAGCTATTTTTACTATTACCTTACGAGAGCAGAAAAGAAGTTGCATGATTTCATGCAGGAGCAGGCGGCCCATCACAATTCCGCGGCGGGCCTGCTACTCACGTTCTGGGACAGATCGGCTAGCCCGGAGGTACGAGCGAAACGACAGTCTCCGAATCAAGTTGTGGAAGGCATCACATGAACTCATCCAAGATCAAACTGTCCAGCGTTGTCGGTGAGGTCCTCGACCGGCAGGATAGCGATATCACTGTGCCTCCGGCTCGCCTACAAGCGCTGGCCGCGAAGTTCCGCAGTGCCTTGCCGGATTTTTTTGAGTCTGTTGTCGAAACCGCGCAGCGATCCTGGAGCCTTCCGATCTCGCTCTCGGTGTCTATTAAATCCGCACTGGAAGACTCGCGGATGATGGCAAGAGACCCTTTGCCCGAGAGCATGAATCCGTGGCAATTCATGCCCGTTTCAGCTTCTGGGCCCCCATCGCGGACATTGATGTTTGGCCGCCCAGGTGACCCCCAGGCGTCCGTCACGATTGATCAACTCAAGTCGACGCAGCGGGTTACGGCGTCGCTTCTGAACGTGGGCGGGTCGGCGCCACCCAGTATGCTCGTAATCCCTGCCGGATCGAGCGAACCATCCCGAAGCATCAGCGCCGTGCCCTCAGCCGACGGGAGCGAGCTGCTCTATGCTGTCGAACTTCCGCCCGGCGATTACACTATCGTTTTCGGCCCAGCCGACCGCAAATAAACTTCGGTTTCGAATCGAATCGATCCGGCCTGAGACGTTCTCCAGTTGGAGGTGAGAGCGTGCCAAAAACGGGAATCGAATACGACGGGGACTATGCGGTCCTGGGGTTGTCCCCTGGGGCTCCGACGCTCGAGATTCGAAAAGCAAGAAAGCGCCTGGCTGTCCAATATCATCCGGATAAGGCCAGATCGAACGGACGACGCGAGCAGAACGAGGAGCAAATTAAGCGGATCTTTGCGGCATGCGACGATCTGCTGGCTTATTGGAAAGAGTTTCGAACTGCTCCGCCAACCGACTCCCATTCATCCGACGCCCCGGAGAATGCGCCAAGAAGCGAAGTGCCTTTCAACATTCCGCCACTTCAAAAGACGTTTTGGCACGATCTGACCGACTTCCTTGTGGAACACGACTACCAGACCCCGGCCTGGGCCATCTTATTTGGCGCCATCGTGGCGGTGTCCGTCTTCCTCACGCGGGTCGCTCTTCCTGGCAGGTTCGCAACAACGCCACTGGCAGGATGGCTCACCGTTGGCCTGATTACGACTCAGATACTTCTGGCGGTGAAGGAAACCTGTGCCTTTGCTTACATGTACAAGCTCGATCGGCAGCGCAGGACGGTAGAAGCCGAGCTGAGTGTTGCCGAGATCCTGGATCGCATGCGAGCGGTTCTGGAACGTAACACCCGGAACGGCGGGCAATGGACCGATTTCGAGCAGCGGGAAGACGAGGCGGCCACGCTACGACTCTCCGCAACAATGGCGTTTTCAGAAAACTTTCTGGGCTTCCTCGAAATTCGGTACCGGCTAACGTTTATGACCCAGGCGAGGGCCGCGGCGCGGCCTTCGAGCAGCAAGTTCTGCCGCTGGTATGAGCATCAGGCGACGGCCCCATGGTGGCCGCCTGTGAGCGCGTTCATCCGTAAGTTGGAAAGCGAGTTTGAGCGGACGCTTGCTGCCTGAAAATCCAAAAACAAGGAGAATATTATGGCTGAAGGTTTTGGAGGCTTTGTAAAGAATCTGTTCGATAAAGGCGCTGCACATCTCTCGGTGCAAATGCGCAAGAGCAACGCGGAAAAGGCGCACAAGGAGCTGAGCCGGTTAGCATACCAAAAGTATTCGCATCTGTATCTCGGGCAGTACCTACGGAGTTCCATTCACGAAGTTGTGCAGGGCCTGGAAGACTTCATTAGCTACAACCTCCATGGTTGGCGGCAGATTGCGAGTCACATGACTCCCGATGGTAAGTCGGCGCATTTCCGTTACGTGATGGAGTTCACCGAAACCTTTCATCTCGGCGTGTGGGGCTGCCCGCTGCGCCCGCTGACAGCGGCGGCAGGTATGAAGGTGAGTTGGCTGCAAAACAACAACAAGCAGGAAGCGGTCTCGGTTCCGTATCGTCTGATCCTCACGATCGACCTGAAACAATCAAGCGCGGGAGTGATGGTGTCGTCGTCGGTTCAGGAACTGATTGATCCGACCAATTCGGTCGTGCTCTTAAGAAACGGGCATTTCGCAGCTCCCCCGCTGCTCACCCTTCGTGCGCCGGGTGTCTCGGTGGAATCGTTGCTGAAGTACCTGCACGAAAAGTGCCCTGAAGACCGGCCGCGGTTTCAGGAGTGGTTCGATGGAGAGGGCCACAAGATGCCCGAACTGGCGGCGGCAGTCAAAAAACTGAATGCCGCTCAGGACGAACTCGATCGAGCCCGGACGCGCGTGCAGCAGGTGTCACGATGACGGGACTTTCCACAGTCTGCAAGGAAACGATGGAGTTTCTCACGCGACATGGCATGTTTTCGCCCTTCGAGCCGAGCGGACCTTTTGAGGTCCGCCGGCTCAATGACCATCCGCTTCTGAAGCGCGACCAGATGATGCTCATGCATTACGGGGCATTGCGCGGGCCCTTGTACCGGGATGAACGTGAATGGAAGGCGTATCACGATCTTGTAAAAAGCTTTTGCCGCGCAAATAAGGGCGACACAGCGTGTATCTTCGAAGATTTGTGGGGTGGAATCCCATCGCCGCTGAACGATGTACTAGAGGTTTTGCCGTTCGCGCTCTCACTTCAGAACTTTCAGTCGGCAAGTCAAACGCCCTCTGGCCGGCGGATCGTGTTCCGGGCGAGCGAGTCGTGCCCGGTGAAGGACCTCCCGGAACCCTATGGAAAATATCTGCAGCACTGCCGTGGTGAAAGCAAGTGGGACAAGCCGGAGGAATTGCAGATATGGATGGTCTGCAAGCTGGCGAGTCCCGAGAAAGATCGAACCATGCTGCGGATTGAGGCATCCACATTTTGCGTGCCCGTGATCATCCGGCTGGCATGGTCGATTTGCGATCAGCTTTCGATCGAGCCTCCGTTGACGACCAGTCTCGATTACTTACGAACTAAAGTCACATTCCGCCTGGGACAGCGTACCGTGGATCTATCCCGGCTCAGCTAGAAGCACTTCGGAGGGGAGCAATATGGACGTTCTCTTGATGCATTTAGAGCAGAGCGCAGAACACATGAACGACGCTCTCAGGAATGCGTTTGTGCGAAGTTTCCTCGATAAGGAGCCCGAAGATTGGAACGAGAAGGTTTTTGAGACCCAGGCGGCATCTCAGGAGCTCGTGTTGGAGAAGGCAAGCCGCATTCTGACAGACCAGGAATTCAACACCAATCAAGGTGCCGACCCGACCAGCGCCAAGCTCCAGGCGCGCTTGCAGAAGAGCTATTCGCGAAACGAAGGCTTTCTGGCGGTGCTCAATGGACACCTGCCTTCCAAACTGGACCTCCGCTTCGATGTCGAAATTACGGTCACAGAAGGCATTAAGCCGCGCGTGACGTTACGAATGTCGCGCCGGCTGCCGACGTGGGTCGAGTCTTTTCGGCATTCTCTCGCGAGGGAGCTGGCAACCGTTCAGCAATCCTATGTCGAGGCCCACCAGGTGCTCGAGGATGTCATTCTCGGCCCCGGCGAGCAGCTCAAATGCGCCTTCAAGGGCATGCTCCTCGACTACTCCGGATGCGCCAAGCTGAGCGAGGTAAATGACCTCGTGAAGCGGAAGGATGACGATAAGGCCCTGCCTCTCGGTGTCTATTCATTCGATCCGAAGCCCGAACTCGCACGCCCGGAAAGTCTTTTATGTCTGGGCAAGTTCGGCGAGAAGCCGATGGAGTACAACGGAACGCTGATCGTAGCTCCTCAGAACTCCGGAAAGACCAAGTTAATCGTTCGATGGGCGATTGCCGCCAACCGGGCCGGCTACAACCTGTTCATCGTCGATGTGAAAGGGAACCTTCTGCCTCAACTGCGGAAGAGCGGCCTTCAGGGCGACGTCCACTATTTCTCGACCAGTCCGGACGTCGAAGATTCAGTAGACGGCCAGAAACTGGCGCATTTCAACATCCTGGAGGAGCTGGATCCCAGAACACCGCGCGGGCGAAGCGAGATAAGGGTTCTCAGCGAGGCGATTCTGCCGAAGTTTGGCGGTGAAGATGAGCAGTTCTGGCCGATTCGCGTGAAGTGGCTGACGGCTATGATCTGCCTTCAGAAGCTTCGCGACATTTACTACCGGAAGACATCGGACCTCTCGGAAATCTACGAGTTGGCCACTACGGAGTCAGTGCTCTACGAACGCATTCGTGAAATAAAATTCGCGGAAGCTTATCAAAAACGGGTCAACCCGGACGTTATTCTTCCAGAACCATCGGGCGCGTTCTGGGCCAACGAACTGGCCGCGGTCATCGATCAGGACCTGGAAGATATACCGGGCGGCCAGCGCGAACCCCAATACACCTACGCGACACTGTTGATTCACGTGGCGGGGGCGTTGATTCCTTTCTACCGTTACGGCGTCTTGTACAACCGTATTCGTGGCAAGGGCGACTTCAAGCTCAGCGATCTCGATAGTACCCGGCAAACCACCGTCATACTGGCTGCGCGCGAGCATGACGGCGAAGACGCTCAGACTCTGTCGTCGATGGTTCTGAAGCGTCTGGAGCAGATTTTAAAGCAGCGGTTCTCAAAGGAGAATCCGGATCGCAGGATTCTGCTCCTTCTGGATGAAACCCGGCGGATCCGTGGGTTTTCTCCGGGAAAGTACATCACCTTTGCCCGTGAGGCGAAGGCGGGTTGCGTGTTGGTCTACCAGTCGATCGAACAGATTGAAAACGAAAAGGAGATTACTGAGGTTTTGGAAAACGTCGGCACACAAATCTATCTGCGCAGTGTGACCGGCACAACGGCGGACAAGCTTTTGGAGATACTTCCCAAACGCTTCCGGCCCGAGTATTCACGAGGGTTGTCGGGATTCGTTAAGTCAAGCAACATCTCCCAGCAGGAGGTGCCGTGCATCTCGAAAACGGAGATGTACAAGTTGCCGGCCGGCCGCTTTCCGGCACTCGTATTCATTAAGGATCACGGCGAAGGAAAGCCCATCCTGGTGGATATGTGGGACGAGCGGATTGAACAAGTGCGAGCGAAATTGAGTTGAAAGGAGAAAGGTCATGAACGAGCACAAAATTTTCCATCTGAAAGCCGTAAAGTCGGATCAGGGTATCATTTCGGGCGAATTTGAGACACGGCACAACGGGCCGGGGACGGTCTCGAGCGGCAAGCTGGCTGACGGCACGCCGGACGGTGGAGGGCAATCCTTTGGGCTCTATCAATTTACGAGCCAGGATCTGGATAAAAATGGCAAGCCCGTGAAGAACGGCGGCACCGTCGGGCGATTCGTCAACAGTAAGGAGGGTGAACCCTGGCGCAAGGAATTTAAGGACGCACACGGCAAGGACCTGGATCCACAAAGTAAGGAGTTCAAGGCTAAGTGGCAGGAGATCGCGAAAAGGGACCCCGAGACGTTCGCGCAGGCGCAACAGGCATTCACGGGTAGGAATTATTACTATCCGCAAGCCGACCGCCTGACCAAAATCGGCGTGGACATGGAACACAGGTCCGTTACACTTCAGAACGTCGTATGGTCCACGTCGGTGCAGCACGGCGCCGGCAACCCGATCATGGGCAACGCGATTGAAAAGAAAGCCCATGACCTGCACAAGAAACCGGCCGATATGACCGACGGGGAATGCATTGACGCAATTTACGATGCCCGCGTCGAACACAACCCACGCGACAGACGCCGATACCGCGAGGAGCACCAATACGCCAAGAACATGCTGCGCTATGAGCAGGAGGAGGCGCAAAGCAGTCTCCAGGCTGAGCAGCACGGACTTGCACCGGTGCCTCCGCACCTCTCTGACGGAATGTCGCGGCAAGCGCAGACCGGTCAACCGGCGCAATCGTCACTACAAGCGCAGCCGGGGGAGGCAATGGGCGGACTCGTGCCGGTTCCCGAAGATCTCGCAAGACAGGCGATTCAGCAAATCGTGTCGCCCTCTGGCCAGAAGCAGCAAGCCGGGGTACAGAAAGATCAGCAGGGAGCGCAAGGCGACGAAGAGGGGGCGCAAGACGAGCGGGATGAACTAGGCGGTCACAAGAAGAGCAAAGTGAAATCGAAGCAGAAGAAGACCGCGGCCGACTACAATCCGGTGATCGCTCCTAAGGCAGGGGGCTTGTAATCTCTGTGGTTGCGGGCGTCGGGCCACCACGCCCGCAACTCTTGTTGCGCAACCACGGCGATTCTGGGACTCGCTTATGGTGCGCACCGGCATTTCTCGACACCATGCGGATTGCTTTGCGCGCCGAAAGATCAACCGATCACATCCATGGCATCCAGGCTGGCATGGACCGGCTCTTTTGGGTTCAGCCGCCGCACGCGATCCCACGGTAGGGATAGGTAAGCTGCGCGTTAACAGAGTTAGTGATTGGCATGGACTCAAGCCTGACCCGTCAATGCCTGTGACAGCAAGACTATGCCAATTGCGATGAGACCGCCATAGACGTAGCGCACGAACCGGTGATCACCCATGCGGCGGTTGATCACCCGCCCGACCAGCGTCGCCAGTATCACAAACGGCAATGACAACAGATAGAACTGATTGACCGCCGGTGTCCAGAGACCTGCAAGCCAATAACCCCACATTCCAACGAGGCTCGCCGGAAGAAAGTATCCCTGCAAAGTCGCCCGAAAGTGCTGCGGCGACCACTGGCGGAGCGAACCATAGATCACGAGTGGAGGGCCATTCATGCCGTAAGCGCCACCCATCACGCCCGCACTGAATCCGAACAGCCAGGCGAACCTGTCATCCCTCAATTCCCCGTGCTTACCGCCGAGCAACGAGTACCCAGAGAAGACGATAATTAAAGCCGCTAGTACCCCTTTGACTACAGGTCCCGCGCCGACCCTCAGAAGTATCAGACCCAGAGGAATGCCCAGCATCGTCGGCAGCACCAGCCGGATCGCGCTGCGGGTGTGAACGCTGCGCCAGTCCTGCACGACCACAATTAACGCAACCGTGATAGAGACCATCACGGCAATCGGCGCCGCCACCTGGATGGGTAGCAGGAGCGCGAGTAATGGCACAGCGACGAGCGCTTCGCCGAATCCGAACGACGAGCGAATGAGAGTTGCCAGAAAGAGAACGCCCGGCACCAGAATCAATGCTGGTCCCGAAATCATGCTTTTCCAGCGTATCGCGGAATCGCCGACGTCCCCGCTGGCGACAAATGCGAAGCCCTCGTCCGTCTGTGATGACGCATGGATATGGTCTTGATTGCTGGTTGACATGATTACCTTTCTGTTCTATATATAGTTCAGAAAGGTATTCTCTACTTGGGCAACAATACCTCGAACCCCGATCTTCTCCCGGGAACTTTGTACATGATGATCCTCAGGACCCTCAACCAGGGCCCGCTGCATGGTTACGCCATCGCCAAGCACATTCACGACTGGTCCAAAGGAGATCTCGTAATCGAGGATGGCTCACTTTACCCCGCCCTGAATCGGATGCTGCTTAAAGGGTGGCTAAAGGCCGAATGGGGCATCACGGAGAACAACCGGAAGGCACGTTTCTACAAACTGACCCCCGTAGGGAGAAAGCAACTGGAAGCCGAGTCGAGCGCCTTCGACAAAATGATACGGGCCATTCAGTTGGTGATGCGGACATCCTAAATATGTTCTGGCGGAATCTTCTGCACCGCAATCGCATGGATCGGGAATGGCGTGAGGAAATGGAGTCGCATATTCAGATGCTGACCGACTCCTTTCTGGTGCAGGGTCTCAAACCGCGGGAGGCGCGCTCCGCCGCATTGAAACAGGCAGGTAATCTGACGGCGCGACGCGAGGAGATTTATAGCATGAATGGTATCCAGTGGCTCGATTCCATTGCGAGCGATCTGCGCTATGCCCTGCGCGGCTTGCGAAACCAGCCGTCCTTCACCGCCGTCGCCGTTTTGACGGTCGCACTAGGAATCGGCGCGAATACCGCGGTCTTCAGCGTCGTCAATAGTGTCCTATTAAAGCCTCTCCCTTATCCCGACGCAGAGGAACTTGTGAACCTGGGACAAATCGCGCCCGGGGCGGGCGGCCTCATTAGCAGCCACGGCCTGCCACTCTCCACCTCGATGTATTTCACTTACACCGAACAAAACCGGTCATTTCAATCCATGGGCGTCTGGATATCGCGCCCTGTCAGCGTCACCGGGTTGGGCGAGCCCGAACAGGTATTCGCGGACGTTATCAGCGATGGAATGCTCCAGGCGCTCGCCGTGCAGCCGGAGATTGGACGGCCGCTTACGGCAGCAGATCAGGCCCCTGGCGCGAGCGGAACGGTGCTCCTGAGCTACGGCTACTGGCAGCGCCGGTTTGGTGGCGATCGGTCGGTGATCGGCCGAAAGATTCTCGTCGACGCCGTTCCTCGCGAGATTGTCGGCGTCATGCCAACCAGCTTTCGCATCGCAGACACGCCGGCCGATCTCATCCTTCCCCTACAACTGGACCGCAGACAGGCAATTTTGGAAGGATTTTACCTGAAATCAGTCGCGCGCCTGAAGCCCGGAGTCTCGATCGACCGCGCCAACGCCGATATTGCAAGGCTTCTTCCCATCTGGGTGCACTCCTGGGCCTCGACTCCAGCAGGCACTCCAGGCGACGGGGGCCTTGCGGAGAAACTCTTTCTTTCCTCCTGGCGGATCGGCCCGAACATTCGGCCGTTGCGGGAAAGCGTTGTGGGCAACGTTCGAAGCGTGCTGTGGGTGGTGATGGGCACGCTCGCGATGGTGATGTTGATCGCCTGCGCTAACGTTGCGAATCTTCTTCTGGTGCGCATAGAAGCGCGGCAATCGGAGCTTGCTGTGCGAGCGGCTCTGGGTGCGGGTTGGACCCGGATTGTTCGCCAGCTTCTGGTGGAGAGCCTGTTGCTAGGCGGCGCCGGAGGCGCGCTGGGCCTCGCCATTGCGTACGGAGGCTTGCGGGTGCTGGTCCGAAATGGCCCCTCGAATCTTCCGCGCCTGAGTGAGATCGGGCTGGATTCACACGTCCTTGCGTTCACGGCAATCGTTTCGCTGGTCTCCAGCCTGTTCTTTGGCCTTATTCCGGCGTTGCGCTACGGGCGGAACGTTTCCCTCAGCGTTCGGGCGAGCGGACGAACGATGAGCCAATCCCGGGAACGTCATCGCGCAAGAAGCACGCTCGTGGTGGTACAGGTATCTCTCGCGTTAGTGCTCCTGATCTGTTCCGGTCTGATGATTCGAACCTTTCAGGCGATGCGCAGTGTTCGTCCAGGCTTCGAACAGCCCGATCAGGTGCAGACGTTTCGGGTAGTGCTGCCGCAGACTCTCATCCCTAAAGACGAACAAGTGACGCGAACGGAGCAGGCAATCGCCGAAAAGCTGGCGGCGATCCCCGGCGTTACCTCCGTGGGATTTGCGAGCGCGTTGCCGATGGATAGCGCGCCTCCCAATTGGGATGGAATCCTCAAGGAAGGTCAGAGCTATGCGCAGGGTAATCATCCCGTCATGCGCCTCTATGTGAATGTCGCGCCTGGTCTGTTCGGCTCGCTCGGCACGACGCTGAAGGCCGGGCGCGATTTGACCTGGACCGATATCTACGCCGGCCGCAAATTCGTGCTGGTTTCCGAAAATCTGGCTCACGAGATGTGGGGCTCGGCGCAAGCCGCCGTCGGCAAGCGTGTACGCGCCGGCGATAATGACGTCTGGCGCGAGGTTGTGGGCGTGGTCGAAGACGTCCGGTACTTTGGTTCTCATGAATCGGCGCCGGCAATTGTGTACTGGCCGATCTTTGGGCAACTGCACTATGCGCCGATCACAGTGGCCGCAAGGGCCGTGGCCTTCACCATTCGGACGAATCGCGCGGGAACCGGGGCGCTCCTGAACGAAATTCGCGAAGCCGTGTGGTCGGTGAACGCTGCGCTGGCAGTCGCGAATCCCGAGACACTGCGCGAAACTGTTGACCATTCCATGGCTCGCACATCTTTCACGCTGGTAATGCTGGCCATCGCCGGCGCGATGGCACTGCTTCTGGGCTTGATCGGAATCTACGGTGTGATCGCATATGCCGTATCGCAGCGAACGCGCGAGATCGGCATCCGCCTTGCCCTAGGCGCCCGGCCCGCTGACGTCCGGCAGATGTTTGTCCGCTACGGCCTGAGCCTTTGTGCGATCGGCATCACGATCGGCGTAGTTGCTGCTTCAGTACTGACCCGCGTGATGAAGTCGCTGCTGTTCGGCGTGACCCCCATGGATCCAATGACTTTTGCGGCTGTGCCTTTCATGCTGTTGGCCGCCACGCTCGCCGCGTCTTACCTACCCGCCAAGAGGGTGTCAGCGGTGGATCCCCTGAAGAGTCTCAAGGCTGAGTAATCTCAGCGTTCGCGGATCCTCGGCGATGCAGCATGTCAGAAGAGATGGAGGAGAGCAGCGATTCAGATCCCCGTCACATCCTTGCGCCTCTTCACGATGTAAACGAGGCGCAGACTCTGCCGGCCGAAAGGCGCCAGGCGTACGTCCCAAGTTACAAAGCCATTTTCGTCCGGCGACTTGCCCTCCGAGGTCTCCTTTGGGTCAACCCCAATCTCCACCTGTTCGATCTCGCTCACCGGCACGCGCTCCGTCACTTTGACCGTCAACTCGTCCGCACCGATGTTGCTCAATCGCAGCGCCACGGTTCGCCGGCTGGTTAGCATGTTCCCCATTAATCCGGATTCCTGGTCCACCCGGTCCACTTCCCGATGAACGCGAAGAGCGGCTTCCGGCTCCCAACCCAGGGCGAATCGCTCGTTAGGTGCCGCGATTGAAACCTGTGTCCGGCCGATGAACCCTCCGTCGCCCAGCAGGTCCACGGGTCCGGCGAGTAGCGGCAGAGAACCGGTATTCGTCTGCACGGTCTTCCAACTCGCGGCGGTGGAGAGTTCGGGCATCAGAACCCGCTCCAACTCCGCGTCCGCTTCGAAATTCCCGTAGGGTACGCGATAAGGCCGTCCATCCGAAGGAATATCCGCTTTGAGGGAAGCAGCTATCGACAGAACGTCACCGCCATCGTCAATACCCGGAAGTTCGCCCGTCGCCGTTTCAGTCGCAGTGCCCAGGCCGGTGGTCTGGACTTCCTGACCGCGCGTCTGCACGTTCAAGACCGGCGATTTCGCCCGCGCCTCAACTACGTCGCTCTCGAGTTGAGGAGGCACAACGCCGAGTGACGGCCGCTCGGTCGAAAAACGAAGCGTGACGTCCTTCCAGTCCTCGCCCGTGTTCTGCCAGACGCACGCGTCGGATTGAAAGAGGACACGCGTTTTAGGCGCGCGAATTCGTTCGGCCGTATGCCAGGGTCTCCAACAGACCCCTGGCACGATATATGAGAACTCGATCTCGCAAGTTGCCGGCGCGTCCGTCCGAACGTCCGCCTCGAGCCTGGCGCCGATGGTCGTGGCCGGAGTCCTGGCTAGCGCCATGCGTCGCTCCAAGTCGCGCACATCCCGCTCTTGCTCGGCAATCCTCGACCTCAGTGCGGCTTCCTCAGAACGTGCCGTATGACTATCCTTAATGTCTTGGTCGATGAAAGTTGCTGCCTCAACGCGGGAATCGCGATTCCACGCGGCATCCTGCTCCAGTTCCTTGAGTGCCAGATCCTCGATTCGGTCGAGGCTCTTCATCCGCGATTCGAGCAGAGCCAGGTCTCGCTCGGACGTCCTCAGGTCCTGCTCGGCGTGCTGCAACGACTTTTCCAACTCTTGCACCTGGTCCGGGCGTTGCTCCCGGAGCGCCTTACAAAACCGGACGATCCGTACATCGCACACGGTAGCGTCACTTGGGTGAAGTATGCGGGCAGAAAGAGTCCGATTAGACAGGACCGGAGCCACATCGGGGACCTCTATGTGCGTGGCGCCCTTCGGAAGCCGAACTGAGCCGCGTCGAATCACGCGCGCCCGGTCTTCGAGCACCATCACCTCAACCGGTGGCGCTTCCATTTTTACAATCGGAATCTCAGACATCGGGGCTCCTCCGGTTCATTCTTCCCGGCGGTTGCCCGCCGCGATTTCCATTTTGGCCGGCAGCGTGATTGTGTATCGCGCTTGCAACTGCACCACGTCGGAAGGCTGGACTACGACCTTCCAGAAACGCCCTCCGCGAAGCGGATATTCGATCGGCTCATAGCTTTCCCACGGAGGCTTCGCCATCTCAGTCACGTGGACCTGGTCATCTGTTTCGCGGGTCACGGGCACTCGCTCGCGCACTTCCACCTCGGCGGCAACTCGCAAAAGGTTTCGCACCTCAACGCGGATGTCGTGTTTCAGGTTCAGCGTGCCTCCAAGAACGCCGGACACCTCCTCGCTAAAAGCCGTGTTGCGCGCCACTTTGATCCTCTGCTCGACGCCCAAACCAAGCCTGGCAATGCCTTTGGGCGGCGTCACCGGGAGGGGCGCGGTGATCAGGAATGCTCCTTGAGCGTATATGTCTGCCGGTCCGGGAAGCAGGGGCGCATCCAATGGATTAGCGATCTCGGTAAACCGGAAGACGTTCGCATCAACGCGCGGTACCGTTACGTAGTAGAGGCGCGCATCGGCTTCACAAGAGAGTAGCGGGATGAAGTGAAACTGGCCGTCGGACGGGATATCCGCGGGAAACTCGGATTCATAAGCGTAGTCGAACCCCTCGACCGAGGAAGGAAAGGCATACGCCGGGGGAAGATCGCCGAGGCGCGTGGCCTCAGTGCGCGCAGCCTGCACCACAGAGGAGGAGTCAACCCAAAGACCCGTCTCCGCGGGCGCGAAGACTTCCGCGTCAGCCCCTTGTGCTGCAGGTACGAGTTTGCCGCGGCCGGGCTCATCGGCGCCGGGCATGTGAAGCGCTCCGTAGTCGAGCGATGGGGGCGCGGTCCAGGAGCGTTGTTCCGTTGGAACCGGTTGGGGAGCGCCAGGCGGGGATGGTTTGAAAGTCCGGCTGAAATACGCAGTTTTTTCCGGCGGGGCGGGAGCAGGAGCCTGAGCGACGAATAGCTCCGCAAAGGACGATCCGGCCGGTGGTGCGGCAGCCAGAGGAGCCATTGGTGGTGCGATCGACATCGGCACACTGACAGGCACTGCGAATTCTGCTGTGTCGCTGGTCGGTTCTCGATGCTCGAATAGCATCGCCTCTGACTGGCGTTTCACCGGAACGGCTTCCCGATCGTAATCCGAGTAAAGCGTCGCGAAACCCGTCGCCGGCGAGCGCCAGCCGGACTTGGGCGGAGCTTGCCGGCGACCCACCCGCAGGGAAGTCAGCTTCGGCAATTCCGTCCAGGCGTGCATCTGCGCGGTGGAGAGGCGCAGACGAACCCCCCGCCAGTCCTCGCCGGTCCGCTGGGCAACCAACGCACGCACCGACAGGCCGGCATGCGACCAATCCGCGTCGAAGTGCAGTGAGTACGCTGGCGCCCACCGCGCGCTGGGGACGCGATATTCGAAGAACAACCTCGCCGGTCCGCCATTTTCCATGCTCGGCGGTCGCAGGCTGATCACGAGTGTCTTCCGCAACTCGTTCGGACGCGCCTCGCGTGCCTCGCTTGCGCGTCGCTTTTGATCCTCCATGTCCGCCAGATTTTCCCGTGCAAGGCGGAGCTTCTCTTCGAGCTCGTCTGACAAGGGACCCAGCGCCTGGAGCTTTTCCTGTTGGAAGGCAACCAGGCTCAGACGAGCGGCGTGCGGGCTGGGCGGTGGGGCCTCTCCCTTGGCGCCGGTCGGCCGAGGCGTGGGGGACAAGAGTGACAGCCGATGCGTGAGCCGCTCAAGGTCTTTAACGCGGCCCTCGAGTGTCAGCACGTCCCGTTTTGCTGCCTGCAAGGCTTCCTCGCCGGGTGGTTTGTTTGCGTCTTCGCCCACTACCTCGAACCCCACGCGAAAACTCACGGCCTGCGGTGCTTCGGCACCGCTCACCGAACGGATCTGGACGCTCGAGTCTTCGAGGGTCAACGGAAGGCCGGTGACTCGCACCTGGTCCGGCCACACTCCTTCACACGGGCTCAGTTCCACGAAACGCCTGATCATCGCGCCCGTGGCGTATACCGTGACACCTTCGATCTCGGACCTCAATATTTGCATTCCCCACCCGGGTAAAGCGTAGACTCGCATTGCCCTGGATGTCAAGTAATTCGGCGATCATGCACGATCGGTTGCGCCACGCTTTTCGGCGGATAAATGGGGCATCGCCCTCAATCATGGCTCCCCCAATACATCGGGTTTTCCGAGGAGTTGAGCACAGCACACCCGCTCAGCAACAGCCGAATTAAAGTGGCCGAAGACTTACGTTCCTGTTGGAGCCTGTTCCGTTGCGCCTCTCATTCACACTCTCGCTACACCGAAAGGAGGACACCCAAGGTGGTTTCGACCTCGGAACTTAGGATGTGTAAAAGGAGATCGACCGTTCGCATCGCCCGTGCAGGTAAATCAGTTCGCCGTGAGCGGACCCTTCACCGACACCACTAGATCTCGCTCATCGTTGTTCTCCAAAACATAAACGCGGTAGTGCTCGCCATCTGGATCTACGCGAATTACGATGTGACCCGTTGGTCCTGAGAGTTGCGTTGCGCGCTGACCGATCACTACCCGCGCTGCCTCGCGAAGCTCGGTCGCAAAGACGTAGCGTGGTGAAGGCGGTAGGCGGCTGTTCATAATTCGCTTTAAAACGTCCGGAGCCGGATGACTCGCAGCCCAACTCGGCACGATCAGCACCGTGGAGCGTAACCCCGCAAGGAACGGTTCGCTTTCCTCACCCATCGAACCGTGCTGATTAACGACATGAACGTCCACGGGGCCGATGGCTTGCGCGGCGGCGGCTTCCGGCGCGTGCCAGGCTGGGAAGCCCGGATCCGCTGTGCCGGGCAGGTCTCCACCGGTGAAATAGCGGAAGCGGCCATATTGCAGACGGAATCCGAGGCTGCACATGTTCTCATTTGGCCAGTCCGCGTGGACCAGAGATTCCAACGGCGGGAACGTTTGCCGGGTGGAGTCCCCGACCCCCGTCCACAATTCTCCGTTTCCGATGATGTTGCGGACCTCGAAAGAGGGATATTTCGATCCCGCCCGGAGAAGTCGAATCTGGTTGGCTGAGCCGGGGAGAAAGCGTTCAACTTTCAAGCCCGTCTGAGTGCGTACCTCAATAAACCGCCGGTAGTTTGCCATGGTCGCATCCGTAAACGGTGCCGGATACGAGTAGTCGGGCCACCCTCGATCAATCAAAACTCGAATCGGAAACGACTCGTCAACTTCGGTGATTCCGGAGAGACGATAGGAACCTGCCTTCGAGGTAGGGGACGATGGAGCAACCTGGCCGAAGTGATCGGCATGAAAGTGTGTGACCAGTGCGTAATCAAGGCCGGCTGTTCCCGCCGGCACATGGCGGCTGATATAGCGGGCAATCCATGCACCGGGAGTACGCGAGGCATCGGGATGCGGATCGGTCTGAGGAAGCCCGTCGCCTGCGGCTCCTGCGTCCACGAGTAGGGTCGTCCCGTCCGGAAAGACGAAGAGCGCCGAATTGCCTCGGCCAGTGGAAATCTGGTGAATATCAAGGGTGCCTGGTGTCCAGGGTGAGAGGGGTTGTCCAACGCCATTGGTTTGACCATGCGCGATGGCCACCGCGAGAGTTGCAAACAGTATCGCCTTCTTAAAGGCACGGCATCGCAGATCCAATTGGCCCATCCTATCCTCAACAATTTACCGCGTCGTTCCTTCTTTGAAACGGCCCAGACTTCGAAACGGTAGGAAAATATCCGAGGAGTGAATCACTCTCCAGAATCTTGTACGAACGGACAACCCGCCTGCAAATCGCCGCGTGCAGACCATCCGGAGTAATTGCTGCTGGATCGAAAGCAGTCGCTCATTCATGGTCTTGAACATTCATGACCACGCGGCTCCTCCTCATCCTGCACTACTATGCATTCAGGAGCGAATGAATGAAATGGCGACTGCCGTTCCTCGTTTTGCTGCTTTACGCCGTGTCGCCGGCGCATGCAGCCGTCGCGATCGCGACTCCAAGGGCTCGGACTGCCATGAGTCTCGACGGCAAATGGCGGACCATCGTAGATCCGTATGAAAACGGATATTACGATTATCGTCTGCAGCCTTCGGCCGATGGCTATTTCCGCAACGCTAAACCCAAAGACAAGAGCGATTTGATCGAATACAATTTCGACGCGTCCCCTACACTGGATGTCCCAGGCGACTGGAACTCTCAGCGCCAGGATCTGTTCTTCTATGAAGGCACGATCTGGTACAAGCGCTCCTTCGATTACGCGGCCAAGCCCGGAAGACGCCTCATCCTCTACTTCGGGGCAGCCAATTATGAAGCCATCGTCTATCTCAACGGCGAAAAGCTGGGGACGCACACGGGGGGCTTCACCCCCTTCGCTTTCGAGGTCACAGGCAAAGTGAAGCCGAAAGACAACTTTGTCGTTGTCAAGGTGGACAATAAGCGCCACAGGGACGGTGTGCCGACGGTGAACACCGACTGGTGGAACTACGGTGGACTGACCCGTGATGTCTCGCTGGTAGAAGTCCCCGAAACCTACATAGAAGATTACTTCGTGCAATTGCAGAAGGGATCGCCGAACATTGTCGCGGGATGGGTGAAGCTCAACGGAGCGCGCTCGCCACAGCGGGTCACGGTTAGTATTCCGGAAGCGGGAGCCACGGTGACCGTCACCACCGACGCCCGCGGTTATGGGGCACTGCGTTTTCCCGCGAAGCTCTCATTGTGGTCGCCGGAAAATCCCAAGTTGTACGACGTGGAGATCGCGGCAGAGTCGGACACAGTGCACGACCAGATCGGTTTCCGAACCATCGAAACGCACGGCACGGAGATTCTGCTCAACGGCAAGCCGATTTTCTTACGCGGAGTATCAGTGCATGAGGAAGCGCCGTTCCGAGCCGGCCGGGCGTTCAGCGTAGAGGACGCGCACATCCTTCTCACCTGGGCGAAGGATATGGGTTGCAACTTCGTGCGGTTGGCGCATTACCCGCATAACGAGAACATGTTGCGCGAAGCCGATCGGATGGGCTTGCTGGTGTGGTCGGAATCGCCCGTCTATTGGACCATCGATTGGGAGAACCCAGCCACATTTGCCAATGCGAGCAACCAGGTGGCGGAGAGCGTTTCTCGCGACAGGAACCGTGCGTCGATCGTTCTGTGGTCGGTGGCCAACGAAACGCCGGTGAGCCCGCCGCGTACGGCCTTCCTTACGAAGCTCGTGGAGCAGATTCGCACAGCCGATCCAACGAGGCTGCTTACGGCTGCGATGGAGCACCACTCGGAGAGAGCCACGGCGACAGCCAACCCGGTTGTGATCGACGATCCGCTAGGGGCGGTTCTGGACGTGCTCGGCTGCAACGAGTATATCGGTTGGTATGACGGGCTGCCGGAGAAGATCGAGCGCACTACATGGTCGAGCAAGTATGACAAGCCGCTGGTCATGAGCGAATTCGGCGCCGACGCGCTCTACGGCCTGCACGGGGAAGCCTCGGCTCGATTCACCGAGGAGTATCAGGAGGACGCGTTCCGGCGTCAAACCCGGATGCTCTCCCGGATTCCGATTCTCCGCGGGACGACCCCGTGGGTGCTGATGGACTTTCGTAGTCCACGCCGCAGCTTACCGGGGATCCAGGATTGGTTCAACCGCAAAGGCCTCGTTTCTTTGCGCGGCGAAAAGAAGAAAGCGTATTTCGTTATGCAGGAGTTTTATCGCTCAAAGGCGCTGAACTGAGCACTTACTGCGGAGTCGTGTGACTCTCTGAAAACGTAGGCATCTGAAAATCAGAATCGAATGGCATCCATTGCGGAACGCCCAACGCAACGATTGAGCTATTGCGCTTTCCGTGGAGATGTTGCTTTAGTCGTTATCAGCATGGCGGCGGTCAAGGAACTGGCCACCGCAAGTCCCGACGCAACCCACAAGACGATGCGATAGCCTGCAACAAAAGCCTCGTCAATTGCTCGCCGTGCCAACGCGTCATTTGTTTCCGCGGCAGCAAGTCTCGAACGCTGTGCTTCAACATGAGCCTTCGACGCGGGTGAAACACCCAATTGATTCAGATTCCGATCCAGTGCGCCCTGAAAAGCGTGCGAGAGCAATGCCCCGAACGCCGCGACGGCTAACAAAGCTGCAATGCGCGAGATGGCATTATTCACGCCCGAAGCTGTCCCGGCATGGTTTTGATCGACCGAGTTCATCACGGTCGTGGTCAGCGGCGCCACGCTGATTGCCATGCCAAGCCCCAGCATAACGAGCGGCGGGAAAAACATCGTCCAGTAGGACCCGCCGATGCCGGGCCGGGTGAATAGCGCAAATCCGGTCGCGGCAATTAAAGGGCCCAGCACCAAAGGAATTTTTGCGCCATATCGATCGAGGAGTCCACCCGACCAGCGCGACAACAGAAACATCAGCAGGATGAACGGCAGAAGGGCTGCGCCGGCCTGGGTCGGAGTGTACCCTTGCACTTGTATCAAATCCAGAGGGAAGAAGAACAGCATGCCGCTCAAGGCGGAGTAGAGAAAGAGGGTCAGCAGATTCGCGCCAGTGAAATTGCGGGAGAGGAACAGATTGAGAGGGAGCATCGGCGAGGATGAGCGTGTCTGCCAGTACAAAAGCCCTATTAAGAACATTGCACCCGCGAGGCCGACAAGTGGCCTCGAATCGATAAGGCCAAGAACGATTCCACCCAGTCCAAGCACGGCCAAAAGACCACCAGCCCAGTCGAATCGCTGGGTTTGATCCGCTGCAGAGCTATCGGGAACTTTCCAGACCGTCAATAACAGTACCGCGAGCCCTACGGGCACGTTGATGAAGAACACCCATCGCCAGGAACCGTGCTGGGTAAACCATCCTCCCAGCACCGGACCGACGGCGGCGGTTATGGAGGTGAACCCGGACCAGGTTCCGATTGCACGGCCGCGGTCATCCTCAGAAAAGTTAGCGCTGATCAGCGCCAGGCTACCGGGGACGAGCAATGCTCCCCCTATCCCCTGCACGCCTCTGGCGATAATCAGCCATCGAATATCCGGTGAGCAGCCGCACAACGCCGAGGCGGCCGAAAAGAGCACAACACCACCTGCAAAGATCCTGCGGCGTCCGTACAGGTCCCCTAGCGCGCCGCCGATCAGCAGCAGCGCCGCCAGGAACAGCGCATACGACTCCACTACCCATTGAACGTCCGATAGGGTGCCGTGAAGTGCAGATTGCAGAGCTGGCAGCGCCACGTTTACAACGGTTCCGTCAATAAACGCCATGCTCGACCCCAGGATTGTTGCGGCCAAAATCCAGGGCCCGTTCACAGCGGCTGGCTGGGAGCATCGATTACTGCGAATCATGGCTTCGTCGCAGGGAGGCCTCGCGATAGTAGCCATTCGTCCATTTTCCGCCAGATCGCTCAGCGTTGGGTCCCGGCTGGACGAACCGGAAGCATTGGCGAACGTCTGGTAATGCCAGTCTCGATAGCTGTCGACCATCCTACGAGACTGAGGTGTTGTATCAGACGGCCGACGAGACCCGAGAAGTCATCGGCCGAATGCCCACGCCACCATCAGCGGGAACTCTTCTCGCCAGAATGCGCCACCGTGCGACCCGGCTCGCTCATACATGACGACATCCGCACCTGCATCGCGCAGCGCGTCCGCCCACCTCCTGGCGTTTTCGAGGAAGAACGGCTCCTGTGTGCCGGCGACAAGGTAGGTGCGCGGAAGCGGACTTGGCATTATGCCAGGCGGCTTGTAACCCCCGCCCGGGGAGGCGCACAACACCGCACCGTAGACATGTGGATGCCGAAGCCCCAGAGCAAGGGCCAGTTCTCCACCCGCCGAGACGCCGAACACTGCTGTACGTTCAGTCGGCAGCGCCACGCCAAACCGCGACTCCGTCCATCGGCGAACGTCCTCGACGAAGAACTTCTCGTGAGCCGCGAACCGCTGCGGCTCAAAGCCCGGTGAGTACTCATGGAGCCGCAGCATCTCATCGGTCAGCCCATGTACACCGACGATCATTGCGGACGGTACGCCGGTCTTCTCGAGCAACCGGCCCCACTTCGAGATTCTCTGACCGTCACCGGCGAAGACGATTGCCTCCGGCGGGTCCGGTGGAACATACACCGTGACCTGCCTTCCAGCGTCGAATTTGAACATCTCGGTGACAAACTCTCCCGAGACTGCGCCCGTAGGCCCGGCGGGCGCTCCGTCGGACTCACTTAGCTCAGGGCTGATATGATTGCGTGCCTGCTTCTTCATCGCCTGCCTTCATTCTGAGTACGTTGAACTCCAACATATTGATTGTGAACCGACTGGATATCGGCCGTACGGCCCATTGAGCAACAACGGCGAAATTCATAGGAATAGCTCGAAAACCCTCCGCGATTGACGAGTCGTGTGGCGCCTCCATACTCGCGCCAGGGCTTGAATCGGTTCTCGCGGCAATAGATCGGTGTTGACGGTTCGCTCAGATCGTAATCGTGGGCAGTTAATCCGGAAGACTCGTGTTCGAGTGATCTGAACACAGGCTGTTTGCGGCTTCCAGCGCGATGTTTTGCGCACGCTGAAAATAAAGCGGTCCGTTGGTTCTGCCGATGAAGAAAACGTGGTATCAGCGTCGCGCAAGCAGCGTCGAATATTCGCGTGCCTGTGCTTGCTACTGGCGACCGACGAGGCTTGTTTCGTCCGGCGGTCGGAAATTCCAGGAAAGACAATTCGTGTGGGGTTCCAGGTATCGCCACCCTCCCATTTCCCGGACGCACAAGGCCATGCCAGCGGTCCCGTGGTGGAGATGCTCAACCTTGCCGCCGTGCGCGCGCATGCTCGTCTTCATTGGGTGTTCTCCCCGGAGGGACCCGAGGAAGCACTGCGTGCGGGCAAAGTAGACTTGTGGCCGGTTCTCGGGGACCTTCCCGAGCGCCGCCCTACGCTTCACATTACCGAGCCGTTTCAACGCATGACCTACCTCGTCGTGGGCTCGCCGGAGGTCAACGTGGCGCGGTTTGCGGGCTTCCAAGGGAAACGAATTGCTTTTACCGCGATTAGTATTGAGCAGCGATTGGCAAAGCGTTACTTTCCGGGATCACGGTTCGTAATGTTCGCAACACCCGTTGAGGTAGTCCAAGCAGTCTGTACCGGGGAGGCTGACGCCGCAATCGTGGCGCAAAATGCTGCGGCGAGCTACTCGCTTCCTGCTTGTCGTCGCGTGCTGCAGGCCACCCCGATACCTGATGGCGTCATTGCGTTTGGGGTTGCGGCAAGCCTCGGGCGGCCCGACATGGTGCACGCCGCCAATGCCCTGCGCAGGGAAATTGGGTCGATGGCGCATGACGGGACGCTCGCGACTATCGACTTTGTTTGGGGCACAAACTTCAACAACGAGACACGGGCACTTGTCGAGTATGGTGCGGCGCGCCGAGAAGCGGGCGTTTGGGTTGGCGGGTCGGCGCTGCTTGCATGCTGCGTCGGGTTAATCGCGATGTTCGTCCGGAGAGCGCGCCGCGCGGAAACGCGTGCACATGCCGCGAATCACGCAAAAAGCCAGTTCCTCGCGAACATGAGCCACGAGATTCGCACGCCCCTGAACGGTATTATGGGCATGGCCGAACTCGCTCAGGCTCTCGCGGCTAGCGAGGAGCAGCGCGACTATTTGAGTACGCTACTCGCGTCCAGCACTTCACTGTTGGGCATCATCAATGACATTCTTGACTTTTCAAAAATCGAGAGCGGAGAACTGCGCCTCGACACGATTGAGTTTGATCCCGAGGCGATCTTCGAGGAAACGATTCGCGCCATGGCATATGCGGCGCACGAAAAGGGGTTGGAGTTGGTCTACGCTCCTCACAGCAACCTGCCGTCAAGGGTTGTGGGCGATCCTGGCCGTCTGCGCCAAATAGTTGTGAATCTGCTCAGTAATGCAATCAAATTCACGGAATCTGGGGAAGTGTGTCTTGCCGTCTTCGAAGCACGAGCGGCGGGGCAGGAACTGGTTGTGCACCTGGGTGTCACCGATACGGGTGTCGGTATCCCCGAGGAGTGGCAGACACGGATCTTTGATGCGTTCGTCCAAGTGGACGGGTCGGACACCAGGAGACATGGTGGTACGGGTCTTGGGCTGTCGGTCTCCGCGCGGCTTGTCGAACGTATGGGTGGTCGGCTGTGGGTGGAGAGCGGCGTAGGCCGGGGCAGCACGTTTCACGTCAGGGTGCCATTTGTCCTGCCGGATGGAGTCGCCGCAGCCGGCGCACAGGACCACGCCACCGTACCGGCCCCTCTTCGTGGGCGTGGGGTGCTGATCATCGAGAGTCACCCAACCAGTTGCCGCATCCTTGCGGAGCTGCTCGTCTCGCTTGACCTGCGGCCGGTAAGCGTCGCGTCGGAGGCGGCCGCGCTGGAACGTCTGCGACGTGCCGCCAGCGTCGGAGAGCGGTTCGCGTTCGCCTTATTCGACGCCACGGCGCCGGGGGTCTTGGCCTTGGCTCGCCGCCTCCACGATGATCCGGATCTCGAAACGCCGGTGCTGCTAATGGTGCGGTCGAGCGTCGGATCGTTGGGCTCGGCCGCGGCGCTATGCCAGTCCGTGTCAAAGCCTATCACGCGGCTCAGCTTGCGCAACGCCATTGTGACCCTGTTTGCGGACGGTGCACCGGAACTGATCAGAGATTGTGCGCTTGATGGCGCCCCTGCGAATTCATTACGACGCCTGCATTTGTTGGTTGCTGACGACAATGCGATCAATCAAAAAGTTGCCGCGCGGCTGCTGACAAAGGCCGGGCATTCCGTGGTGCTGGCAACGGATGGCGCCGATGCCCTGGCAGCGTACCGCCGTGAGGATTTCGACCTGATTTTGATGGATGTACAGATGCCCGCTATGAACGGTTACGAGGCGACCGCCGCCATTCGCGACCTGGAGCGGGACTCACACCGTCACACGCCCATCATCGCTTTGACCGCGCATGCGATGAAAGGTGATCGAGAGCGTTGTTTGAGTGCTGGTATGGATGATTACCTCGACAAGCCGATTCAGGTTCACCGCCTCACGAGTATGCTGCAGCGTTGGGGCACTGGGCCTGCGTCGCTGCAGTGAACGTCCGTCGCAAACTGCGCGTCATCAAACTGGTTCAAGTCTCTGCACAACAGAGGGGCGGCCGACCCACCCCAGCGGGAGAACCTACCCCTAAGAAATTCGTCAAGGTCGTTTCACTTTGATGTGAACCACGGAAAAATGGGATTGCAAGGTAGCGGTGAACAAACAAGGCTCCGCGAAACACTGATCTCCCGAGTAGTTAGCGCGTGTTTGAGCCGGTTCGGCGCCCGACTCGTAATCAATAGATTGAGGGTTCGATTCCTTCCGCGCCCACCTGGTCAACTGCTGAACACTCACGCAGGGCAACGAACTTCGCATGTCGCAAGTGGTTGTCAGGCGTTGCTTCAAGAAATTCGAACTGGCCAACAAGCGCGGGCCTTACCCAAACGCAGTCCCTCATCTTCTCCGCGGTGAGCCCCTGACCCCAGCGGCCGGCGCGGGCCTCAGGCAGGTTCACGAAAGGGCAATGGGCCGTCTCGAGCCCCTGGAAACGCTTGAATAACTGCTTGCGTGATGACGGCGTGAAACCGCTACGAGTACGGGCCACATAAATCAGGCGCGCTCCGTCGTAACACCCGAAAATCACCGCATCGAACGCGCGTGGCGCCCGCGTGTAACCGCCGATCACAAACTCACGGGTCAGATTCACTCGCATTTTTTGCCAGGCCCCGGAGCGCTGGCCAGGCTCATAGCGGCTGTCTTTCCGCTTGGCGACCACGCCCTCCAGGCCTTGTGCTTTCACCGCCTGGATCAGATCAGCCAGACGGGCATCAAGCACGGCGGATGCACGAATCGGATCTTCCAGCCTCTGGAGAACATCGCCCTGGAGTAGTTCGCGTCGGGTTGAGAGCCGTTCGTCGATGAGGTCACGTCCGGCCAGAACCATGACATCGAACACGTAATAGATCAGCGGAATGCTCGCTGCGGTGTAATTCTGAAGCGCGTTGAATGATGGCTTACCGGACTCGTCGATCGCCACAACCTCGCCGTCGAGCACGGTCTCATCAGGCATTGAGGCGAGCGCTGCCGTGATCACAGGATACTTGCGGCTGAAGTCTTTGTTATTGCGCGAGCGGAGATGAGTCTTCCCACGGGTCTTGTAAGCAATCGCGCGATACCCATCGAGCTTCAACTCGTACTGCCAGCGTTCGTTCTCAGGCAGGCTGGTCGTGGGCTGCAAGAGCATAGGCGCGATAAAACGGCCGTGAGCGTCGGACATCGTTTCATTCAGTAGCCTAACTGGACACGCCGCGGAGTGCAAATGATAACCTTCGTGGAGCTGCCCTGACATCAACCCAGGTGTTTCCCATTCCTGCCTCCACATCGAATTAGTGCGCAGTGATACGCAGGTCCTGCGGAAAGTGCGCTTCGCAACAGTGTCATTCTGCTGTAAATCGCGACCGCTCGCGATTATGCGGCTGTTCCTGGTTGAGGCGCGCCAAATCCCGGGCGTGTAGAATAATTGTTGCCTATGGATATCGCAAAATTGTTGGACGAATTGAAAAGTGAACGCAGGGTTATCGAGGATGCAATCGTTACCCTGGAGCGTTTGGCGACCGGTCTCGGAAAACGACGGGGAAGAAAGCCCGCCTGGATGGCGTCACGTTCCGATGTTATGCCGAAGCGCCGCGGCCGCCCGCCGGGAAGCAAGAACAAGCCGAAATCTGCGGCTGTTGCGGATTAACAAGGGGTATCGCGCGGCATGACCGGCCCCGTTTTCGGTGAGAAGGGCTGCGATCGACGGACCTGCGCGCCGTTTCGCCTTGAAAACTGCCTCCACACAACGCGGAACGACGTCACACGATTTTTTGACGAGCAAATCAGGAAGACGATGGTAACGCTCAGACACGTGCCTGGAATCCTGATACTGCTGGCGCGGGTCCTTTCCGCCAACTGGTCCCGGATTTCGCTCCCGTGCAAACCACCATACCGAACAGACCGACGGAGAGGACTGCCGCTATTTAAGCGTTCTCTCGATTTTCTCCGATATTCTTCCTTCCTCTCATAATCCTCAATCCCTTTCTCGGTGTTGGAATGAACCATTCGATGGCAGCTCTGGGTAAATGCGGTTCCCAATGCATTGGCCAGGATCTCGTGTGTTCATAATTCGTTCCATTCCCTGGAAACGAAGCAAGAGCCGAGATTGCCATTCTGTAAAGCCCAGATTGGCTGGCAGCCCATGGGAGACGTCGCGCAGGAGGTTTCGCTTGCGCATGGCACTCTCAAAGACTTCTGCCACGGTACTACGTAAGAGTGGTGAGGCAAGGCGCCCCGCCACAAGCTGGGGAAAGGGCACGGGGCGCCAAGGCTAGCTGCTAATGAATATGCACTTCCGTCGAGGACTTAATCTCTGCCGGAATTATCCAGCCGCTGACACATCCTTCGGCTTATTCTTGCTCCCCGGCGGACGGCCGCGTCGCCTGGGTGCGGAGTCCGGGCGTGTCGCCATCCAGCCCGGTGGGCGGCCCCGCCGTTTTCCAAGCCCCTTCGCCAGGCGCTCTAACGTGATGATGGCGTCCTCCACCATCCTGCGCTCACTCTTCAATTCGTCCAGCAATTTCGTAATGTCCATAAACAAGAACATTCTACATGCTTCGCGTTTTTAGCGCTCGCAGCAGCGTAGGAATGAGGGTACGAGGGTCAGCCACCCGGTTACGCCGGGTTACCTTCGCCGCGGCGCGCCATGAGCCGCAAGATGGTTTTCGTGAGCTTCCTGGGCGTGTGATACCTGCGCCTGCGTTGGACCCTGATGCTGCTGGCGACCGAAATTTTCTTCTTCACGCGTCGGCCGCACCGTCGCTCCGCCCTGGCCATTGAAGGAGTGGTTCGGACCCGTGACGTTGCGAATCACGGTGCGATCTTCATATACGTTGTGTACGTTGTGGACGTCAACATTGGCAATCGCGGTATTGTGTCGGAAGACCTTTCCGTCCCAGCGCCCGCCAGTGAACCCTGTACCGAAGTAGCCGTTGCCGTAATTGATGCCGCCGTAGAAGCCGACCCTCGGCCCCCAGTAACCCGCGTGCCAGACATAGTGGCCGGCGTCAAAACCCCAGAATCCCGGTGTCCAGAGCACTCCGGCAGAGGGAGGCAGAACCCATGTTCCGGGAACCCAATACCAGCCATAATCGCCGTATTGATAATAGCCGGGAGTCCAGATGTAGCCATCGCCAGGACAGGGCGGTTGGTCAAAAACGGTAATTGGCGGGGGCGCCAGGTTTACGGAGAAGACGACTCCTGCATAGGCAAACGATCCTAAAAGAGCCGCCATTAACAAAATCCTGAGTGTGGTTCGCATGATGCCTCTCCTGTAACATCGAAGGATAGCACTCGTGCAAACGGCCGGTCTTTTGCCTTCGGGTCCTGGACACTGTAGAAGGTCGTAGCAGGATTCAGCTTGCCTTTGAATTTACCGGGAACGCGCAGGCGAACCCGCCACGCCACCACGCAATCGCGCAACTCCCGGCCACGCCTCACTTCCGCACATGGCGCCCCAGCCAGTCGCCCATAATCTCGAGCGCTTCCGTCGAGAACGTTTCTTCCAACTCCCCATATTCCCCTGGCGCGCACGTCTTGCAGTGCTGGAACAAGTGATTGAGACCCGGCAGTTCCACCACCGTCACATCCGGATTCCCACCGCCGGTAAGCGCCGCGACAATCGCCGGAAGATTCTGTTGCGGCGGTACCTGCACATCGCGCGATCCGTTCATCGCCAGCACCGGCGCCTTCACCTGCCTCAAAATGTCCGCGGGATCCTCGAAGATCAGCGAACGCATCTCGTTTGACGTAACCCTCGCAAATTCGGTCTGCAATCCACTGGACGGCTCTGTCCCGTTCTTCGCCTTCCATTCATCGCGCAGTTTCCGAAGGACTGCCTGACCGTCCGGCTCATTCTTCTCTTGCCGCAGAACGCCGAAAATGAAATCCTGCACCTCGCGGTTTTGCGCGATCATTTGCTCGCTCGCGCCCTGGCTTCGCATAATCAGTTCCGCCTGCATGTGCAACAGTTGATCGCCGGGCACGCCGGTCCCGGCCAGCATGATCACGAAACCTATGTCCGTCGACTGTGACGCCGCAAGCGGTCCTACAATTCCGCCCTCGCTGTGCCCGATCACGCCGACCCTCCGCCGGTCGATCTCCTTTCGTGCTTGCAGGAAATGAACTCCCGCAAGGACATCACCCGCCATCTGCCGAAACGTAGCCGCCGTAGAATTCCCGGTCGATTCATGCACGCCGCGGTCGTCTACGCGAAGTACCGCGATGCCGTGCCGTGTCAGATAATCGGCGATCACCCAGAACGGCTTGTGCCCCATCAACGTCTCGTCGCGATCCTGCGGACCCGAGCCCGTGATGAGCAATGCCGCGGGAAAAGGCCCAGTCCCGCGCGGCAAAGTGAGCGTGCCGGCCAGAGTCACACCATCGTTCTCGTATTTCACATCGACGGCTTCATAGGGGAACGGCGGCTTCGGATTCTGCGGGCGATTCAGCGCTTCCACCGTCTCGACTCGTCTGAAGGTCAGCGGCATGTCAGCGCCCTGCGTGAACGTGCCCACGATCTCCGAAGCACCCGGCTGTAACGTGCCGTTGAAAGTGGCTTGCAACGATGGCAAATCGAGCATCAGACGGTCTCCTTTGAGTGTGGTGGTCCCGACCGGAATGCCCATGGCGGCCTGGTCGATGCTGTCCAGTTTCGACATCAGCTTACCGCTCGAATCTTTCGTGACATGGAGCCCAAGGCGGAGTTTGACGCCTCCTACCGCGAGCGTACCTTGCCAATTGCCTTCGATCCCGCTGGTCTGCGCATAGCAGCACACCGCGGCACACAACACTGCGAGCAATCTGCCCATGATCGGATTCTCCGGCATGCTGCTATTGCTGTCTAGTTATAGGCTTCCTCACGGCTGACTGCTCTCTTCCGTCCCGCGCACTACTTGTTATGAACGACTAAGTCTTCTGTCCAGCACGGGCGTCTCGCTCCGGAAAACGCAGAAAGACACACCGTCATTGCTGAACGCAAGTGTGCTAATCTACGCCTCGGAATTCGCCGCTGACTAAGAACGCCATCCGCTAATCATCTCCACGTCAGGCTGCCGGCCTGTCGCGCGTCATTTGTGTCCTCATGAACGTGAAATGGAGATAAAATGCAAAACCATTGGTATAAGGATTTCTTTAACGGAGTCGCGCTCGACATGTGGCGCAACGCCGTAACTCCGGAAATGACGGAAAAAGACGTTGATTTTCTGGCGGAAACGCTTGCTCTTTCCCATGGCGCCCGCGTTCTGGACGTGCCCTGCGGGAATGGCAGGCACTCTCTAGCGCTCGCGAAGCGAGGGTTTCAGACGACCGGCGTCGATCTGTCTGCTGAATTCATCGAAGAAGCGCGAGCCAGGGCCGCTGTAGAGACTACACAAGCTCACTTCGCTTGCACGGATATGCGCACTCTTTCCCAGGGAGAGCCGTTCGACGGAGCCTATTGCTTCGGAAACAGCTTCGCGTACTTCGATCACGAGGGAAATCGCGCATTCCTCGAGTCGGTGGCTCAATCCCTGAAGCCACGAGCGCGTTTCATACTCGAAACTGGTCTCGCCGCCGAATCCATTCTTCCGAACTTCGTGGAACGCTCCTGGATGGACGTCCGCGATCTGCTGTTTCTGAGCTCCCGCCGCTATAACGCCTCCGAAAGCTGCATCGACCTGGAGTACACGTTCATTCGGGATGGTATCCGCGAAATGCGTCCCGCCAGGTACTGGGTTTACACCGTCGCCGAGATTCGCCGCCTCCTGCAGGATGTCGGGCTGGAGACGTTGTCCCTATACGGAGCCCTTGACAAGACCGCTTACCGTCTCGGTTCACCGCGTTTACTGCTTGTGGCTCAACGAACTACGCATAGCAAGTAAGTTAGCCATTTGCCTCACCCAATTTCGGGTGAGGTAGCGCGAATCGCGCCCATCTGGTACTACTGTCGGGATCTAAGTACCTGATGGGCGTGTACTTCCTCCCATGGACCTACGGTTGCGCTCCCGTCGGGAGGGAGGCCCCGTACTCATATCATCCTCCCGACGCACTAGGTGTAAGTTTTTACTGCCGTTCTGCACCAGCACAGCGACCGGCAGCAACAATTCGATGCCTTAGGGCAAAGCGTGCAACCAGGACGCGAAAACCGTCGCGTTCGCGCGTCCCGGCCCGATCCCCATATCTAGGAATGAGCAATCAATGCTTATGCGTTTCAGAACGTTTCGTTTAGCCCCAAGAACGCTGACTTGCCTGATTGCCGTGCTTCTCGTTGTCGTGGCTGCCGCCACGGCATTCGCGCAGACGACACTTCAGGCCCAACTCTCCCTGCGTGCTATGACGCGGGATGATCTCGCCGCCTACGGCCTTCCGTCGACGACGGAACTAACGGCCGGTCTGACCACCGTTGGTGTTGGCCAGCCCGCCCATATCGAGGCCATGGTTGCCAAAGCGGTACCAGCGTCCGATATTACAGGTGTCACTTGGTCTATCACCAAGCAGCCGGCCGGCTCGTCGGCGCAGCTCGGCGATAGTCCACTTCCAGCCGCGGCCCTCACCTACGAACCATCCGACAACGTGGCTTGGCAGGTTGCCGATCGCAAACTGCTGCGGCCGGACGTGGCCGGCCAGTACACGGTGTCGGCGACCATCACAACCGGATCCAATGGCACCACTACGGTCACGGTAAATATCACCGCCGCCAATTATGTCGGAATCAGCGCCTGCAAAGCTTGCCACAGCGGCGCGGTAGGGCCCGACATGGCGACCTCCTGGGCGAAAACCCTTCACGCCGAGATCTTCAAAGACAACATTAACGGCGCGGATGGCACCACCTACGCCAGCTCCTGCTGGGGTTGCCACACGGTTGGCTACGACACTGCCACCACGGCTGCCAATGGCGGCTTCGACAAAATCATGACGCAGTTGAATTGGACGCCGCCTGCCGTCATGCAGCCCGGCAACTGGGACGCCATGCCCGACGCCCTGAAGAATGTGGCCAACATCCAATGCGAGAATTGTCACGGCCCCGGCAGCCAGCATGTCTCTGGCGGCGGCAACACCAGCATGATCTCCGTCAGCCTGACATCGGGCGCCTGTGCTCAATGTCACGCTGCCGCGACACATCACGTCAAGAGTGGCGAGTGGGTGAATTCGCTCCATGCCGTAACCACCACGGATCCTACCGGAGCCGGACGCGAAGGCTGCGTAGGCTGCCATACGGGCGGTGGTTTTATCACTCGGATTAAGGGCGGCACGATCACCGATACGTCCTACTCGACCATCTCCTGCCAGGCTTGCCATGAACCTCATGGCCAGACGGTTCCCGACGGCGCGGCGCATCAGATCCGCACGCTCGCGAACGTTACACTGGCCGATGGCACAGTCGTGTCGAACGGTGGTGAGGGAACGCTTTGCATGAATTGCCACCAGAGCCGTCAAAATGCCAGCGTTTATGCCGCAACGGCGGCAGCAAGCGCCCACTTCGGTCCGCACGACGGCCCACAGGGCGACATGATTGCGGGCGCCAATGGCTTCACCTATGGCAAATTCATCCCGAGTTCCGCCCATGGCGACATGGTCAAGGACTCCTGCGTGAATTGCCACATGCAAACCGTGGCCGCTACCGATCCGGCTCTCACGCACGTCGGTGGACATACCTTCAAACCAAGCTGGGTTGATGCGAACGGCAATAAGCAGGACCTCGTCGCCGCTTGCCAAACCTGCCACGGCCCCGACATCACATCCTTCGACTTCCAGTTGATGGACTACAACGATGACGGTGTCATCGAGGGTGTACAGACGGAAGTTCAGCACCTCCTCGATCAGTTATCCGCCATGCTTCCGCCTGTCGGAGATCCAAAGACGTCTTTGACGATCGATTCCACCTGGACGAGACCCCAATTGGAAGCCGCTTATAACTGGCAGTTCGTCAACAACGATGGCAGTAAGGGCATTCACAATACTGCGTATGCGGTTGGGCTCCTCAAGGCCTCCATCGCAGACCTCTCTAAACAACAGTAATAGAAGGCCTTAACCAGTCGTCGATTATGCCGCCCGGGTTCCCATCCGGACGGCATAATCATTTTTAATGTCCGCATACTCTTGCATTTACAAAACTGCTAGTGTAATCTGAACCTACGAATGATCTCTCTGGAGGGGACAAGGCGATTTGGCAATACCCTACCGGGTAATACCTCCCTTGTCCTCCCACTTGATCGGGTTCTTCGACTTATCCCCATTATTATTATTCAGGTAGCCGTACCCGGCCCCGCCTGAAGGGGACTTGGAATCAACGATTTCGAGGCCATCGGCGGGGTTCACAGACCCTCCCGATGGCCTTTTGATTTTTAGGAAGGAAATGTCGCAAGCTACTCACGAATCGAAGCTCATGAGCGGGGCTCAAATCCTGCTGGAATGCCTGGTCCGCGAAAAGGTGGACTGCATCTTTGGATATCCGGGTGGCGTCACCCTCCCTCTGTATGACGCCATGTATGATCACCATATCCGGCACGTACTGGTACGGCACGAGCAGAATGCCGCTTTCGCGGCCGAAGGGTATGTCCGATCCACGGGTAAAACCGGCGTTTGCTGTGCAACCTCAGGACCCGGCGCCACGAATCTCGTGACAGGTCTGGTCGACGCCATGATGGATTCCATTCCCATCGTCGCGCTCACCGGCCAGGTCCCTACGAAGTTGATCGGCAGCGACGCGTTTCAGGAGGCCGACACTTTCGGCATCACCCGTTCGTGCACCAAGCATAATTTCCTGGTGAAGAACATTGCCGACCTGCCCCAGATCGTCCACGAGGCTTTCTACATCGCGGCGAGCGGACGCCCCGGCCCGGTTCTGGTCGACATTCCCAAGGACGTTTTCCAGGGCCAGCACCACTACACGCCGGTTTCGAGCGTCCATTTGCCGGGCTACAAGGTCTACACCGAGGGCCATGCCGGTCAGATCCGCCGCGCCGCGCAGATGATGTGGGAAGCTGAGCGGCCGTTTGTGTACGCAGGCGGAGGCATCATCGCCGCAAACGCCGCCGCCGAACTTCGCGAGCTCGTCGAGACCCTCGACGTTCCCGCCGTCAACACGCTGATGGGCCTGGGAGCATTGCCTTCCACGCACCCGAATTTCATAAGCATGCCGGGAATGCACGGCAGCTACGCGGCGAATATGGGCATGACCAACGCCGACCTGTTGATCGCTTTAGGCGTACGCTTCGACGACCGCGTTACGGGGCGTCTAGCTTCCTTCGCTCCGCACGCCAAAGTGATCCACATCGACATCGATCCCTCGGAAATCGGCAAGAACCGCGCGGCCGATCTGCCGATAGTTGGCGACGTCAAGCGCGTCCTCAGCAAGCTCACCAAGAACCTCAAAGAGCTCCAGCCCACTCTGGAGCCCCTGAAAGCGGCTGCGCGCGCCGCCTGGTGGAAGCAGGTTCGCGGGTGGAAGGAGGAGCATCCTCTCGTCCCCGAACTCTCCGACACCGAGATCAAGCCGCAGCATGTAATGGTGGAGATCGACCGGCTCTCGGGCGGTCAGGCCATTGTCACTTCCGACGTCGGCCAGCACCAGATGTGGGCCGCGCAGTTCATTCGCTTCAACGAGCCGCGCCTGTGGCTGAATTCCGGCGGACTCGGATCGATGGGCTTCGGCCTCCCCGCCGCGATTGGCGCACAGTTCGCCCGCCCCGACAAGCTGGTGTTCTCCATCGTAGGCGACGGCGGATTTCAGATGTCCGTACCCGAACTCTCCACCATCGCCGAGCACGCCCTGCCGATCAAAATTGTCATTGTCAACAACGGCTATCTCGGGATGGTTCGCCAGTGGCAGACGTTGTTCTACAACAACCGGCTCTGCTCGGTGGAACTAAATGGATTCCCGGACGCCGAGAAGCTTGCGGCCGCGTACGGTTTCCGAGGCCGCACCATCGAGCGCCCCAGCGAACTGCGTTCCGCGCTCGATGAAGCGGTGCGCGAGCCGGGGCCGTACCTGCTCAACGTTCGGGTATCGCCTTACGAGAACGTGTATCCGATGGTGCCCGCGGGCGCCGCTATCAACGAAATGGTCCTGGGACCAGTCCGGAGTGAACCATGCTTCAAATGATTTCCCTGTTAGTTGAAAACAAGCCCGGCGCCCTGATGCGCATCACCGGCGTTCTGAGCGCCCGCGGCTATAACATTGAAAGCCTGACTGTCGCGCGCACGCTCGACCCGACGCTCTCCCGCATGAGCATCGTGGTCGACGTCGACCAGAACCAGCGTGCCCAGGTGATCAAGCAGATGAACAAGCTGATCAATGTTCTGCAGGCCACCGATCTGAGCGAAGCCCCGGCGGTCCGCCGCGAGATGGTGTTATTGCGGGTCCGCGCAGCCATGCAGAACCGTGCCGCGATTCTGAAAGAGGCGGAAATTTTCGGGGCGCGTGTCGTGGATTCGTCCACCGAAGGTTTTGCGCTCGAAGCCACGGGCGAGGCCGAGAAGCTGGACGAATTCATCGACGTGATGCGCAGTTACGGCGACATCGACGTCACCAGGTCTGGCACCGTCGCCGTGTCGCTCGAAGCGAAGAAGTTGCGGTTATCGCCGCCGGTCCATCGCGGTGCGCCCGAGCTGGCCGAGGCCGCGAAGGCTCAATAGTCCTGGAGTTTATCAAAATGCCAAAACGTTACTACGAGAAAGACGGAAATATCGACGCCCTGAAGAACAGGACCGTAGCGATTATCGGCTACGGTTCGCAGGGGCACGCCCACGCGCTGAACCTGCGGGATTCCGGCGTCAACGTCGTTGTGGGGTTGTATGAAGGCAGCAAGAGCGCGGCGAAGGCCGAGGCAGCCGGCCTTAAGGTGCTGAGCGTGAGCGACGCGGCAAAGGCCGCAGACATCACCATGATCCTGGTCTCCGACCATATCCAGGCGGATCTCTACAACAAAGAGATTGCTCCGCACCTGACTGCGGGCAAGACCCTGATGTTTGCGCATGGGTTCAACATCCACTTCGGGCAAATTCAGGCCCCCGCCGGTGTGGATGTGTCCATGATCGCGCCGAAGGCCCCTGGCCATCGTGTTCGCGAGCTGTTCACCGAAAACGTCGGCGTCCCGGCCCTGGTAGCCATCCATCAGGATCCGTCGGGCAAAGCGCTGGAGAACGCCCTGGCTTACGCTCTGGCGCTCGGCTGCCTCAAGGCAGGAGTTATCGAAACCACGTTCCGCGAAGAAACCGAGAGCGACCTGTTCGGCGAGCAGTCGGTTCTCTGCGGAGGTGTCAGCGAGTTGATCCGTGCGGGCTTTGAAACCCTGGTCGAAGCCGGGTATGCCCCGGAAATCGCCTACTTCGAGTGCCTACACGAATTGAAGCTGATTGTCGATCTTATCCAGGAGGGGGGCCTGGCCTATATGCGTTACTCCATTTCCGACACGGCGGAATATGGCGATTACACGCGCGGCCCACGCATCGTGACCCAGCAAACCCGTGACGAGATGAAGAAGATTCTCTCAGAGATCCAGGCTGGCCAATTTGCGAAGGAATGGATCGACGAGAATAAGACCGGCCGCCACAAATTCCTGGCAATGCGGCAGGAAGCCCAGGATCAACCGATGGAACGCATCGGAAGCGAATTGCGCGAGATGATGACGTTCCTCAAAAAGAAGAAAGCTACGGCGTAATTCTATGAGGATTTTCACATTCGATACCACGCTGCGAGACGGCACCCAGGGGGAGGCGGTCTCTTTCTCATTCGAGGACAAACTGCTCATCGCGCAGAAGCTCGACGATCTCGGTATCGACTACATTGAGGGCGGTTGGCCGGGCTCAAACCCCAAAGACCGCGACTTCTTCACGCGCGCACGCGACCACAAGTTCAAGCACGCGCGCCTGACCGCGTTCGGGGCCACTCGTTTCGCGAAGAACCCGGTGCATCACGACCCCAACGTTTACGCCCTCATCGAGGCGGACACACCGGTCGTAGCCATCTTCGGCAAGAGCTGGGATCTGCACGTCGACCGCGCCCTCGGAATCACCGAAGAAGAAAACCTGGCGATTATCGGTGAGACGGTGGCGTACCTCAAGGAGCACGGCCGCGAGGTCGTCTACGACGCGGAGCATTTCTTCGATGGCTTCCAGGCAAACCCGGAGTTCGCGCTGCGGACGCTGGAAGCAGCCAAGAGCGCCGGTGCTGACGTGTTAGTCCTGTGCGACACGAACGGCGGAACGCTGCCCGGCCGGCTTGTCGAGATTGTGGCCGAGGTGCGCAAGCGCTTTGATGGAATCCTGGGTATTCACACCCACAACGATACTGACGTGGCGGTGGCAAACGCCATCGCTGCCGTGGAGGCGGGCTGTACCCACGTGCAAGGCACGATGAATGGTTATGGCGAGCGCTGCGGCAACGCCAACCTGACGTCGATCATCGCCGACCTCGAATTGAAGCTCGGCCATACCACGATTGGCCGCGATAAACTCGTGCACCTGAGTTCCGTTGCGCGGTACATTGCGGAGTTGGCGAACCTGCCGCTGCGCAACGATCAGCCTTACGTCGGCCACAGTGCCTTCGCGCACAAGGGCGGAGTTCATGTGAGCGCGGTTCTTAAAGATTCCGCGACCTACGAACATGTTCCTCCGGAAACGGTGGGCAACCGGCAGCGTGTGTTGCTGAGCGATCTGTCGGGCCGCGGCAATGTGCTCTACAAGCTGAAAGAGCATGGTCTCGCCGATCGCCTCGATACCGATGCGCGCCGTCTCCTGCTCGATCGCATCAAGCACATGGAGAACCAGGGGTATGAGCTCGAAGCAGCGGAAGGCACGTTTGAACTGCTTGTTCGCGAAGCCCTGCATCCAGGAGTCAACCTCTTCGAGGTGGTCAGCTTCGAAGTCGCGACGAAGATGACTGGCATTGACGAAACTCAGACTACAGCTACGGTGACGCTACGTGTGCAGGAAAGCGTTCACACGGCTACCGCAACGGGCCATGGTCCGATGAACGCGCTTGATCTCTGCCTCCGGCAATGCCTCTCGCAGGTTTATCCCAAGGTGGCGGATGTCCGCTTGACGGACTACAAGGTGCGCGTCCTGAATTCGAGGAAGGGCACTGCGGCGAAAGTGCGCGTGTTGGTGGAATGGTCGGATCACCGGCGAAGCTGGACGACCGTTGGAGTATCTGACAACATCATCCAGGCAAGCTGGAAGGCGCTGATAGACGCGATTCACCTGGAATTGATGCGCCTGACTGAGCAGGACAAGTCGATCGAGAAGATGGTGGAAGACTACTGCTGGGGCGTATAACCCCATTCGTGATTTGAGATGAAGATTCCTCTCACTCTATGCGCTGGCACAAGAGTGAGAGGAAGGAGGAAGGTAAAACTCGCGGTCTCTTAGCCGATCATCCACTTGGGCTGGATCCACCCAAGTGACACAGCCGTCATGACCATGCCGATGAATACAACCACGGCACCCGACGCCACCGGCACCCAACGGAAAAAGCTTGCGGCGCCGGCTTTGCGCTGCGGGATGAGGTGCTTGGCGTAAAGCACGAGCACTCCGATTCCCATCAGTACGATTGCCAGCCCAGCGCTAAAAGCAAGCAGCAAAATCAACCCCAGACCTACACGCCCCAGGGCGATCGCGCTTAAAAGAAGAACCAGCGCGGATTCGCAAGGAACCAGACCGCCACTTGCGCCCAAAGCAATCAGGCTGCCCCACGAAATTTCGTCCGGCACATGGTGATGATCGTGATTGTGGTGGTGATGGTCGTGAACGTGACCATTGTGATGATGGTGATCATGACTGTGGCCATGATGATGATCGTGGTCGTGGTGGTGGTGATCGTGATCGTGTTTATGATGATGGTGATGATGCTCGTGCGCGGCCCCACGCGCGCGTTTGTAAATCATCCAGCCGCCAATGGCAACAATCGATAATCCGGAAATCGCCCCGAGCACTTCCGTGATCTTCTCCGGCATCACGTACTGAAACAGGAACAGGGTCGCCAACCCGAGCAGGAACACCGTGACGGTATGTGTGAACGTCACCATCAATCCCAAGAACGCCGCGTGCTTCAACGTACCGCGAGACCCCACGAGATACGCTGCGACGATGGTCTTTCCATGGCCGGGCGTCAGGGCGTGGGCAGCTCCCAGCGCGAATGCCACGAGAATGGCAATCAGGATCATGCCCAGCGTGAGCTCGCGTTGGTGCAAAAATCGAGAGAGGAAATCGCCTTTTACGACCGCTCCGGGAGGGGCTGCGGCCGGGGTCATCGTCGCGGGCGCGGCTGCGGCCGGAGCAGACTTTGGTTGCGGCACGGGCTTGATCACAGGCGGCTGTACCACGCGGGCCGGTTCTGCCGCCGTCCAATCGATACTAGCCCGCAGATCCTGCGGCGGGGCAACTGTGGGATCGGCAGGGTACTGCGTTAAGGCGCTGCTATGGTCTTCAGTGCCCTGGCTGGCCGAACGGAGTACCGCCCCGGCGCCGGAGCGAATCACGATCTCCTTCCAGCCCGCCCGCTCCGGATAATTGTCATCGGCGTAGTCGAGCTTGCCCGGCGCCGCGGCAATTTTCAGGTACAACGTGATGCGCATCACAGGCAGGTTGCCGGCGCCGTCCGAGATCGCCAGTTCTGAGCGCTGGAATTGAGGCGTGACCGGCTGCCCGTCCGACGTGATCATGAGGTGCGTGGCCCAGACCCGAGCCTGTTCCGCCGCCTTGCCTTCCAAGGCCTCCCAAGGACTGTTCCGCTCCAGATTCCAATCCCGCAAAAGCTCCGTCGTTGGGATTTCCGCCAGGTCGAGGACATACTTCAATTCGGTCCCGCTCCCGGTCACCTCAAAAGCCGCGTAGTGGCTGACGCTGAAGTTTCCCATCGGGTGAGCCAGCACCAACGATGCGGTCAAGATGGCTAGAAGGAAGAAAAAATAGCGCATTCAGAGGTCATTACGCATTCTACGCCCAAACGGATTGAACCGCTCGGACATTATTATGCCGTAAGACCAATGCCGGAGCTATTCGAATGTCTTAAGCGGAACGCGGAATTTCGATCCGGGCTTGGGATCTCTCGACGAGTTGCGGCCCCCGACGGCGCCCCAGGTGGCCTTCGACCATCTCGACTAACTCGTTCGGGCGAAACGGCTTCGTGAGGAAGCCATTCATGCCTTCGTGCAGACAGTTTCCACGATAATCGTCTTCCGAATTGGCGGTAAGCGCGATGATCGGCACGACGGTATAATGCTCCATCGCTCGAATCGCAGCCGCTGTTTCAAAGCCGTCCATGCCGGGCATTTGCAAATCCATCAGGACGATGTCGAATTGCGAGCGGGCCGCCGCTGCTATGGCTTCCGGACCCGACCCCGCGCATTCGACGTCGTAGCCGCTCTTCCGCAGAACGTGCCGTGTGATGGTCTGAGCGATTGAGTTGTCGTCGACCACGAGCACGCGCTGGCCGCGAGCCGGCTGCTCGCCGCGCGATTTCACCTCCCGCGCGACCCCGAATGGTACCCGCACGCTGAACGTGCTTCCTTGTCCCAATTGGCTGCTGACGCTGACGTCGCCGCCCATGAGCGTGGCTACTCGTTGTACCAGTGAGAGCCCGAGGCCTAGCCCTCCGAAACGCCGCGCCAGACCAGTCTCGACCTGGCGGAACGATTCGAAAATCGCGTTTAATTGGTCGGGTGCGATGCCGATACCTGTGTCGGTAACGCGAACCGTCAGGAACATGTCCTTGGCCGAGGTAACATCCACGAACGAGGTGATCTCGACGTAGCCATGCTCCGTGAACTTAATGGCATTCGCGATGAGGTGAGAGAGGATCTGGCGCAGACGAAGCGCATCACCGACCGCCGCGAGCGGCAGGGCCTGATCGAAGGTCCGAATCAGCCGCAAACCCTTCGCACGCGCCTTGACTTCCATTTCGCCTGACACGCTCTCGAGCAGCTCCCGCAGCGCAAACTCGCTTTCCTCCAGATCCACGCGATCGCTGGAAAGCGCTGAGTATTCGAGGGCCGCGTTCAACAACTCAAGCAGGTTCTCGGCGCACATGCGGGTCGCTTTGACGTACTCGCTCTGCTCTTCGTCGAGGTTGGTCTCGAGGAGCAAGTCTGTCATGCCCAGAATGCCGCTGAGCGGCGTCCTGACTTCGTGGTTCAGGCTTGCTAAAAACCCTGCCCTTGGGTCGGTTTCTGGGCTGATCATCTACTCGGGCCACCTTTACCCGATCTCAGTCTTTCTATCGGCTGGTACTAAGGTGGCCTTTAGTTTGGGTCAGAAACCGCCGCGCGGACGATATCCAGGACGGGCTCGAACGCGATACTTTCGCCCGACATCGGACGTGATTTCCACGGAAATCTTCCGGAAACCTTCGTTCGGGTTCGGCTGGGGATAGTACGTGACCGTGTAGCTGTTTCCGAGATCTTCGCGGATGCTCTCGAATGCTTCTACCTGCTTCTGCCAGGTCTTGGCGAAGTAGGCTTTTCCGCCGGTGCCGGTCGAGATACGCCGGAAGATGGCGCTGGACATAGGATCCTTGTTGACTTCACTGGTGGAAATCACGTAGATGGGGATGCCTTCGTCTTCAGCGACCGCACGCACATCGTCGGGTGCAATCATGCTGGCGTTGTCAGGTCCGTTTGAAAACACGATAATGACCTTGCGCCCCGGCACCTTGGCGGCATCACGCAGGGCCAGCAGCAGGCCGTTATACAGGGCAGCGTCGTCGCCGGCCACTGCTTTGCGCAGCCCGAAAATCGCCTGGTTGCGGTCATGATTCAGCGGCGCCACTCGCGACAGGTTGCGGCTGAAGGTATAGACGGCGACCGAGTCGGCGCGATCGAGCCCACGGATGAAATCGGCAATGGCGTCGGAAGCGTACACAAAGCCGCGATACATGTAATTGCTGGTATCGAACAGGACGAACACGTTGGTTCCCACGAACGAATCCGTCCTCACTTCGGGCCCGGCGGTTGTTGCGGCGGTTTTTTCGGTCTCCACGGGGGCAGCCAGGGGGTGGATGCTGCCGTCCTCGGCTATCTGGACGGGAGGCTTGTTCCCTTCGCCGAAGGTGTTGACCCTCTGGGGGATGCCATCTTCCAGAATCTTCACATCGCCCGGTTTCAGGCCGTTAATGTAATGACCTTTACTGTCGGTTACGGTGAAGCTGAGCACAACCATGTCGACCTTGACGCGGAAGGTCGGCCGCTCCTGCGCCCACATCCAACACAGTGCGCCGGTGCCCGCCAATGCGGAACCGAGCATTGCGATTCGTCTTACGAGATTCAAAGAAGCCTCCCCGGTTATGTTTGTTGCTCGTTTATGCCCTACAATCCTGCCGGTGTCGCGTTCCCCTTACGCGTTTTCTGGCGCACGTCCTCTCCAACCAACCGAAGTGACCGCAACAGGGCAGGCCAGTCTTCCAGGTGCGTCGCGAAAATGTGCTCCACCGTGGCCTGCGTCCATTCGGGAATCAGTACGTTCAATTGGGAGGGCGGAAGGTGCAGCTCATCCGCGATTGAGGCATAGTATAGCAGGTTTGACTCCCAGCTTTCCGCAAGAATGCGGCTGGAATAGCCCATTAGCGTCGGGAAGGTGCGTAATTGCAACAATTCGGGAGAATACGAATTCGCGAGAGTCGGCTTGGGAGTGCCGAATTGGCGCGAAATTGAATCCCAGCTCAGCTCTTTCGGAGAGGCGGTGGCTTCGCGCCGCATCTCCACGGCCAAGGGGGCTTTTTCCTCTGGTGACACGCTCATCTCCTCCGCGATCGCGAACATTTCAGAGGGCGTGACCTGTTCGATTGCTTCTTGAACCTGGCCGTGGTTGATGAGCTGCGCGATCAGGTAGGTACGAACCGGTGGAGCATGGTTCGAGATCGCTTTGATAACGACTTCACGCCGTTCAGGATTCAGCGCCGCCTCCGCAATCGCGTTCTCGGCGAAATCCATGTGCAGCCCGACCCAGTGTAGCTGCCCTGGAGTCGTGTTCCACCACCTGTTTACCGTTGCCGTAACGAGCATCTGGGGTACCAGGTCACCCCAGATCAGAGCTTGTTCCCGGCTCGGAATGAGGAAGTTCTGTTCGGCTTCGGCCAAGGCGTAAGGCAATCCAGCGAGTGAACCGACCAGTTTCCCGCCGGCGCTGGAAGGCCAACCGCTGCCCATGACTTCGGTAGCATGCCAGGTCTGATTGGAGCCCTGCATACCGACGAAATCGTGGCTGCGGACGAAGAGCGGGTTTGTAAGCAGGATCTGGGCTCCCGGCGGGGCGTAGTGGACGTAATTCAAGCCCACTAACGTGTCGCGCAGGAACGGAGCCAGCATACCGCGCACGTCGTCGAGCTTCTTCGGGTCGGTCGTGGATTTGTCAATGAGCGCCTTCAGATTGACCTTGCGTTGACTCTCGATGTGGCGCTCCGACCAATAGCCGAAAGCCAGGGCATTCTTCTCGGCCCCGCTCAGCGACTGGCGGGGAAGCTGGATTTCGGCAATGCGGGAGGCGGTTTTCGCGATCAGCGCCGGATCCGCCTTGCCGCCCTTGGCGATGCTTTCGAGGTGATCGGTGAGGTCAAAGAGAGTTGTCAGCGACAGAAGCCTTTGCGCCTCGAAGATCCGGATCATTTCCTCGACAAGCTGGTTATGGGAATCGGAATCGTTCGGAGCCGCGGCGCCGGCGAGCAGGTCGATGAAACGATCCTGGGGTGGCGCATTTGCCGAGCCCGTAGCGGCCAGCAACACCTTCACCCCAGCGCGTCCGGCCTCAAAAATCTCGCGCTCGCTTTTCACCTTGCCAAATCCGGTCAACAGGGCTGAGAAACTCTTGTCGGCTTCAACCGATGGGATGGACCCCTGCCGATAGAAGATCTGCCAAAGTCCAATCAGGCCCTGCAAGCTGCCGGCGGCATCCGACCGAACGCCGAGGTCCCGGATCTGGTTGCTTGCTTCGACCGTGTCGATGAACAGACGGATGGTTTCATTGCTAAGTTCGGGCACTTCCGCGAGGATCGGGAACTGAGAGCCGAACTCGTGGTATGCGCGGGCCAGGCGGTCGGCCGTGTCGGAATCCAGGGGCTTTAGCCGGTGCCTGTCGACATCGCTCAGGGCCATGAAAATCTTCAGAGGCTCATTCTCTACCGATTTGCGGCACAGGCCGAACAGGGCCTCCAGGACGTCGTCGCCATCTTTCCAACCGGATGCCGCTTTGCTGAGCTTGGCATCGTATTTTCCGTGGGGATGGTCCACAAACAGTTCGCGCCAGACCGAGACGTCTCCGGGAACGTGCGGCTTGCCATTCGCTTCAATGCGCAGCCGCGTCGTGAGAAGGAGCATGTCGGTGTTGGAACGGAATACGGGCCGCGCCGGTCCTGGGCTGGTCACTTTGCCACGAATCGCGGCATAAAACCGCTTCAGACGGTCGGGCTGGGTCAGGTAATCCTCAACCGGACCATTTGAGGGGTTATATACGATGCGAGCCAGGGCATCGTAATAGCTGGCGAGCCAGCCATCGTCCTTGGCCACCAGCTTTTCGAAGAACGCAGCTCCCTTATCAGGAGAGACAGTCACCAGGTCGGCCCACGCCTTTTCCGTTCGAGCCCCACCCGGCACTACGGCTTTGCCGCCGCGAATTTCGAACATCCCACCGTAGAAGTCGAGGACGTGAGAGTATGCCCGGAGCCGTTGGGCCGGCACCTGTTTACGAATCTCGTCAGCGGTTGGTGGATCGAGCTTGGAGAGACCCAGGTACAACCGGCACAAAGACGGATCGCTGATCATGTAGTCGATGAAATCGGTGATGCCCGGCTTGGCTTCTTTCGCGCTCATCCAGTATTCCGGTCCATATAGAACCGGAACTACCGTCGGCTTGTAATCGTAGGTGAAGGAGCGATTCGTACGGAGGGCCTGCTCGAGCTCAGCCAGCGGGAAACCGGAGTCAATGGTGAGGAAGGCCCGGGTGGCGTTTACCGTCTCCAGCACGACATCGGAGCCGCAGGCGCCCCGCATGCGGTATCCGAGCACCCGTAACAGATCGCCGGTCTGCGAGGATTCACAGGTCTCAATCTTGATGACCTTGTCGCTGCCTGCGAGCTTATCGAGCTCACGGGCTTGGGAGAGGTAGCGCACTACGAGTTTCAGGAACTCGGTCTGCTCGAGGGTCTCGTTGCTGCTGGCGGCCTGATATCCATTGGTCACGATGTTCCTGGCCAATGCCGAGAACAAGTCCTCAGCGTGCAGATCGGGAGAAAGGGCAGCCATGCGGGCAAAGGATCGGATAGGTCCCGGAATCAAAGCCATGGACTTTTTGTCCGCGATCGGGGCTCGCTGGGGAAGGGTCAGATCCGTGCCGCCAGCCGCGCGGTACAGTTCGACATGCTTGGCAGCGGCGTCCCAATCGCCCGCACGGAGGTCGAGCAGGGCGAGATGCCGGGCCGCATACATGCGATCCGGACCCTCGGATTTCGCGAGAAGTTTCTCGAAGGCTGCACGCGCCATGGGATCCCGGTGGCGAGCCAGGAAATCGGCGTAGTCGCGCAGAACCTCGGGAGTCGCCGAGGTGGAATCGGCGGCTTGTTGTAGCAGGGTTCGAGCACCCCCGCCATCCCCCTTGGACTCCATATCCCAGGCGCGTTGGGCCAGATCGTCCGCCCATCCCAGTCCCAACGCCAACCCCGCTACAGCCAGCGCCAACCTACCCATAGTCTTCACAGATACAGCCTCCTACTGCTGTTGGATTCCTACTGTATCACTCAGATCATAGAGTATGCAGGCAGATTGACAGTTACGTGTCAATATGTGAGCCGGCAATCGGATTTTTCAGCCCTGGCTGCAACACGCGTGGATTTGCCTGCTACAATCGCGTGTGGATCGTCAGTAATAATGTATGTCCGATCTACCCCTTACCCTAGGCTCTCTGAAGCAAAGCAAGTTCTCCGAAAACCGGTTGGCTCATCGCGCCGTAAAGGATGAGCTTCGACAGAATCTGATCTGCAAGCTGCAGCGGGGCGAGGAACTGTTCCCCGGCGTGGTCGGCTACGAGGATTCCGTAATCCCGCAACTGGTCAACGCGGTTCTCTCACGGCACAATTTCATTCTGCTGGGGTTGCGCGGCCAGGCGAAGACGCGCATTATCCGCATGCTCGCGGGGTTGCTGGATGAGTGGGTTCCGTACGTCGCGGGATGTGAGATCCGCGACAATCCCTTCCACCCGATTTGCCGGCGCTGCAGGGACCTTCTGGAGGGCATGGGGGATGCCACACCGGTCGCATGGCTGGGGCGGGAACACCGCTACGTGGAGAAACTGGCGACTCCCGATGTCACGATTGCGGACATGATCGGTGATATCGATCCGATCAAGGCGGCACGGGGCGGGCACGACATTTCGAGCGAGTTGACCGTGCATTACGGGCTCCTGCCACGCGCGAACCGCGGGATTTTCGCCATCAACGAACTCCCGGACCTGGCTGGGAAGATCCAGGTCGGCCTGTTCAACATCATGCAGGAGGGCGACGTCCAGATTAAGGGGTACCCCGTGCGGTTGCCGCTGGACGTCATGCTGGTTTTCACCGCGAACCCGGAGGATTACACGGCCCGCGGGAAGATCATCACGCCCTTGAAGGATCGCGTCGGCAGCGAGATTCGCACGCACTATCCTTCGTCGGTGGAGCACGGGATGGCTATCACGAAGCAGGAATCGTGGACAGCCCGGCCATCGCCGGCCGAGATCGTCGTGCCGAAGTTCATTCGAGAAATCGTGGAGCAGGTTGCGTTTTTGGCTCGTGAGGACAAGAAGGTCGACAAACGTTCCGGGGTTTCGCAACGGCTGCCGATTTCGGTTCTGGAGAACGTGGTTTCAAACGCCGAGCGACGGGCGTTGGTGAACGGCGAAGACACGGCCGTGCCGCGAGTGCTGGATATCTATGCCGCGCTGCCTTCGATCACCGGGAAGATTGAGCTGGAGTACGAGGGCGAGTTGAAGGGCGGAGACAACGTCGCGCGGGAATTGATCCGGATGGCGGTAGGCAAGGTTTATACGACGTATCTGGACGGCGTCAACCTGGCTGCGGTGGTGCAATGGTTCGAACTCGGCGGAACTCTGAAGCTGGATGAAACCGTTGATTCGGCGAGCATGGTCCAACAGTTAATGGGCATTCAGGGGCTGATGGACAAAACAGGCGCCCTGGGCCTGGGGAAGAACGAGCCGGATGCCCTGCGGGCCTCGGCGGGTGAATTCATCCTGGAAGGGCTTTACGCGCACCGGCGCATCAACCGCAGCGAAGAAGCGGGGTTCATGGCCGGAGACCGGCGGCGCGAAGTGCAACGTCCGGACGACGAGCAGGGCCGGCCGCGGACGCGGCGGACATTCAATTGAAACGCATCAGCTATTCGCGGTATACCGGCGACGATCTCGGAGTCGGCGCCGAAGATTTGTTGAAAGCCCTGTCTGATTTCTTTCTGGAGAGCGGATTCCACAACCAGTACATGGGTTTCAGTGAGTGGAACGAGCACACGCTGGAACAGCTCAAGGAAGCGATCCAACGGGCGCTCGAGCGCGGCGAGATGTTCGATAACGACCGGGCGGAGCAGATCCGGCAGCAGTTGGAGAGCATGTCGCAGGAACAGCTCGACCAATTGCTCGACAAGCTCGTCCAGAAACTGGCGGACGAGGGATATATTAATGTTGACGAGCCGCAGGCCGAAACGGGGAAGGGCGGCAACGGCAACTCCGATAAGAATGTGAAGGTCGAGGTAACGGATAAGTCAGTCGACTTTCTAGGGTTTAAGACGCTGAAGGATTTGCTTGGGTCGCTGGGGAAGTCGAGCTTCGGGTCGCACGACACGCGGGACCTTGCAACCGGCGTGGAGACGAGCGGCGGCGCGAAGGCCTACGAGTTTGGCGACACGCTGAACCTGGATATCGGGGAAACGCTTTTCTCGGCGGTGAAACGCGAGGGTTTGCGGGTTCCCCTGAATCTCGAGTATTCGGATCTGCACGTGCACCAGTCGGAATACCAGAGCTCATGCGCGACGGTGTTGATGCTGGATTGCAGCCACAGCATGATCCTGTACGGTGAGGACCGATTCACTCCGGCGAAGAAGGTGGCGCTGGCGCTGGCGCACCTGATTCGGACGCAGTATCCCGGGGATTCGCTGCGCTGTGTTTTATTCCACGATTCGGCAGAGGAACTGCGGCTTGGAGAACTGGCGCGGGTCCAGGTGGGTCCTTATTATACGAACACGCGCGACGGGTTGATTCTGGCGCAACGGCTGCTGGCGCAAGAGAAGAAGGACATGAAGCAGATCATCATGATCACCGATGGGAAGCCGTCGGCGCTCACGCTGGATGATGGGCGCATGTACCGGAATGCCTTCGGGCTCGATCCGCTGGTGATCAGCCGGACTCTCGAGGAAGTGAGCCGGTGTAAACGGCAGGGCATCCTGATTAATACGTTTATGCTGGCCAGTGATTTTGGGCTCGTTAACTTTGTGCAAAAGGTGACGGAGCTGTGCCGGGGGAAGGCGTATTTCACGACGCCGTATAATCTGGGGCAGTATTTGCTGATGGATTATATGAATCGGAAGACGCGGACGATTCACTAGAGACACTACTGCGCAAGCGAAACCGCCTTCACCACGTTATGGCTCAACAGGTTGCGGGCCAAGGTGGGGAAGCCATTCAGCCTGCCCGACTTCTGCCGCGGGATGCTGCGAGTCTGGCAGGCTCGGCAGAGCCATATCGCCCGCATGCTAAAGTCGGCGCAACTCGTGCGTCTCAGCATTTGCCAGTACCGCCGGCTTCAGCCGGCATAGGGGCAGCCTGAAGGCTGCGTTACGGTTTCGTGGAGCAGCGGTCCATGGCGACTGCTACGCGTCGGGCCACGGTTGCCGCGACGGTTGTGCAGTGTACTAATATAGTAGACAGTTGATCTTTCGTACGAATCCATCTTCGGGTGTCCCCCTATATCTGCAACTCATCGACCAGGTGAAGCATGCGATCGAGATGGGAGCTTTGCGGCCGGGGGAACAACTGCCCACGATTCGCAAAGTCGCCGAGGACCTGGTGGTCAACCCAAATACCGTTGCCCGCGCTTATCGCGAGCTGGAGTACGAGGGAATCATCGAAGTGCGACACGGCGCGGGGGCCTTTGTCAGTGCATCGGCTGCGGGTCCGACGAAAACGCTTCGCAAAGCACAGGCTGTCGCCCAAGCGGCTATCGAGCGACTCGCAGCTCTTGGTTTAACGGAAGAGGAGATCCGTCGGTTAATCGAAAACGAACTGGCCGTCCTCCGGGCAGAGAACATCAAGGAGAAATGAAATGGGTGATTTCATCATCGAAGTCAGGGGGCTGAAAAAGTCCTTCAAAGGCCAGGCGGCGCTGGATGGCCTCGACCTCTCGGTACCGGCCGGGAGTATCTTTGGCTTCCTTGGCCGCAACGGGGCAGGGAAGACGACCACAATCAAGATCCTGATGAGTCTGCTGCGGCAAGACGCCGGTTTCGCGAGTATCTTCGGTTCACCGGCAAGAAACGCTATCGAAGCCCGGCGCCGCGTTGGTTTCGTCACTGAGGACAAGGAACTGTACCCTTACATGACCGTTGAGCAGATCATTCGTTTCACGCGTCCGTTCTTCCCCAAATGGCGCGCCGACCTGGAACGGCGCTATCTCGAAATGTTCGAACTCCCGCGCCGCAAGAAAATTCCCGATCTGTCGAAAGGTATGCGTTCTAAGCTCATGCTGCTTATCGCGATGTCGCACGAAGCGGAGTTGCTCATTCTGGATGAACCGACGGAGGGGCTTGATCCGGTTGGAGTGGAGGACATACTTCGCGAACTCGTTTCACTCGCCGCGAAAGACGGCACGACGGTTTTCTTCTCGTCGCACCAGTTGGAAGAGGTGGAGCAAATCGCCGATCAGATCGCCATCATCGATCACGGACGGGCGGTTGTCAGTGGTTCGCTCGACGATCTGAAACAGCGCTATAAGCGCCTGAATATCGTACTTCAGCAGGAGATGCCGGCGGCTGTTCCCTGGCTGGACGGGGCGGAGCGGGTCCGGCAGCAGGGACGCACCATTTCGTTCCTCGCCGGCCGGAACGTCGGTGCGTTGATCGAACAGGCGCAGTCGCTGCCCGGCAGCCACGTCGAATTGTTTCCGGTCTCTCTGAAGGATATCTTTCTTGAACATGTGAGGGGGAACTGACATGCTCTGGATGAAGGGGTGGCTTGAGATCCGATGGCGATTCGTATGGGCGCTCGCAGCGGTACTGGCGACGCTCGGCGGCGCGCTCTACAACGGCCAGGTGTCGGCGAAAGCAACGGCTGGGGTCATGGCGCTCATGCCGCTGTTGTGGTTGTTCGGAGCCGTGTTCCTGGCCGGCGCCGGCATTCGCACGCAGAGCCCGCTGCAGGGAACCAAGGGCCTGCACGGTTCCACACAGTTTACGCTTTCGTTACCCGTCAGCCGGCTCCGCTTACTCAGCGTGCGGGCCGTTATGGGTTTCACGGCAGTCTGCGGAGTGATTGTGATATCGAGTGGCGTCGCGTGGTTTCTCTTTCCGATGGTGCGCGCCAACGCAAAAGCGGCAGACTTCTTGAGCTGGGTGGTCGCAGCCAGTTGCTGCGCCGCAGCGTTTCATGCCGTCTCGATTTTCAATTCAACGTTTCTGGATGAATACTGGCATGTTTGGTTGACCGTAATCACGATCGGTTTTCTCAAGTGGCTGACGGTGCGTTTTCCCCCGCCGGCTTCGCTCGACGTGTTTGGAGTGATGGGAACAAGGTCGCCTCTCGTGACCCATGCGGTGCCGTGGCCGGCGATTCTCTTGAGTTTGATTTTTGCGGGGATTGTCTTCTTCGGAGCGGTTTGGGTTGCCGAGAGGATAGAGTATTGAGAAACGAAAAAGGCCCTGCCCGGCAGTACCGGACAGGGCCTCGATGGCGATGAGTTAAAAGTCGACGCGGAGACCCAACTCAATCCAGCGCGCCCCCACAGTGCGATTCGGAGGCGTGAACTGGCTTGTGATGACACCGAAGGTCGACGGCGACTGGAACGAAGTCGACGGGTTGGCAAAGTTCGGATGATTGAACACGTTGAACATATCAGCCGAGAAGCGGGTGGTAATGCGCTCGGTGATCTTGGTGGTCTTGCCGAAACTCATGTCCATGTTCCTGAAGGGCATACCACGGAATGGGTTGGCGCGGCCATCACGGGTATCAGCCGACAGAAGGATGGGCTGCACGGTGCTGTAGACAGCCTGGGGATTCGAGAACAGGTTCAATCCCGTGCCGCGCGCTCCACCGCCGGCAGTTCCGATACTGCCCGATCCGACGACGCCGGAGTTCAGGCCGGTTGAGGGAACACTGCTGAGCAGTGCGCCGGTGTTGGTGGTGACGATGGTGCCGCCGCCCCAAACCTGGCCGCTCTCGGTAACGAACAGCGGCAAACCGCTCCACGCCTGGAAGACACCGGAGGTGTACCAGCCCGACAGTATATAGTCGACCCAGTTGTGCGTGGAGAAGCGATGATTGAAGCCCGCCGGAATGTCATAGGTGTAGAACCCGCTGACCGTGTGCGTACGGTCGAAGTTCGACGGACCATAAGCAACACCCGGGTGAATGCTGTTGGTGTAGAAGCCGGCATTGTTCTGATTGGACAGGCCATCGTCCAGAGCCAGCGAGTAGGTGTAGTTGGCTTGGAGTGTCAGGCCTTTCGAGAAGCGCTTGTTCAGGACGAACTGCGCGGAGTTGTAATTCGAATCGCCGACATAGGTCCGGAGGAACTCCATCTGGGCTTCTTCGTTGCTATACGGCTGCAGTCCCAGGGAGTCGCGATACAGACCCATGTTGATGAAGAGCTGGCTTAGATTGCCATTCTTGAAGTTGGCCGAATTCTGGGCCACGATGTAGGCGGTGGCGCTGGCGGTTCCCTTGGCCTTTGCGAGGCCGGGGAACTGATTCTCAAACCACGGTTCGGTAGGTGCGGTTTGACTGCTGCGTAGAGCCGTCGCCACGGCATCGAAAGCCGATGCGAAACTCTGGCCGGAAGCTTTGTCGACGAACATGTAGGGCGCCTGGTTCAGATTCAGCGCCTGCGGCAGACGGCGTCCGAAACGTCCCACGTACGCCGCTTCGAAGACTATACTGCCCGGCAACTCACGCTGAAAGCTGAGATCGGCATTGTAGGTACGCCCGACCTTGGTGTTAGGATCGACCTGGAAGGAAAGCGTCTCCTGGTACGTTCCTGGAACAACGGGCGCCTTTGCGGAACTCGGAACTGGCAACGGCAGGGAACCGTCGACGCCCACGCGGAAGCTGGACAGCGCCGGATTGGAACTGGCCGCGTTACAGCCCGCTCCACCTGGGCCGGTGGCGTTGCAAAGCGGCAGGTTGACTGAAATATTCTGGTCGAAACCGATGCCCAGCATCGGGATTTCGACGGCTTGCACGGAGTTGGAACGGTCGTAGACGATGGCGAATCCACCGCGGATCACCGACTTGTGCTCGCCGAAAAACTTGCCCAAAAGACCGCTGGTAGCGTTGGGATTCCAAGCCGCGGAAACGCGCGGCGCCCAATCGCCCCAATCGATGTCATAGACGGGTCGATTCGCCTGCCCAACAGGCACGTAGCCGACGGTCGGGTTGTAAATCTGACCCGCGAGCGCGGACTGCAATTTCGTATTCAGATACGCCACTGGATTGATCGGCTGGCCGGTGGTTGTGTCGATCTGAATCGTCTGCTGGTTGTTCACTTCGGTAGGAGACGTCTGCCAACCGTAGGAGATACCGAAGTACAAAGTGAGGTTCGACGTCACGCGCCAGGAATCCTGCGCGTAGAAGTAGGTCGCCCACTGGTTGGTGCGGTTAATGAGTGGAGTGCCGAGCGGCAGAGGATTCAGACTGTTATCGCGCGCAGCCAGAACGCCGACGTTGTCCACCAGGCCGAGCACCGATGCGTAATAGCGGTTGAAATTGGTGGCATTGGCCGAGGTCACGCCGGACGGTGTGACGCTGGACGGCAACTGGATGAACGAAGCCTGGTCGACGGTTGCAACCAGCGAAGTGATGGACCCCAGGACCTTGTCGGCGCGCACATGTACGAAGGGCAGCTTATTGATTTGCGTGCCGAACTGGAAGGTGTGCTTGCCGTAGATCTTGGTCAGGTCATCGATATACTGCCAATCGCCGTAGTAGCTTGCCTGATAGCGGGCGCGCTGCGTGTCCATATCGATCGGCGAATCGATGAATGTGCTGACGCCGCTGCCGATGAGAAGGCCGATCGGGCCGGCGGAAGTGCTGGTGCCAGGGATGTTGAGTATGCCGGCTGCAACAGTGGGAGACGTGGCGGCAGAGATATTGTCGTCACGCACGTATCCGAAGCGGAAGACATTGATCAGCGAAGGGGAGATGGTGTAAGTCAGAGCGCCGGAAGTCACCGAGCTGTGCTGGGGGGACACGATCGCGGAAGTGGGAGTTCCGTTGAGGATGGAAACATCGCCGGCGCCGACGGGGATATTCCGGTAGGTCGTGAAGCTGCCATTGAAAAGCAGCTTGTCGCTGAAGCGGTGGTCCAGACGGACGACGCCATAGTCGGTTTGAGTTGGCGTCGGAATGTTGGCGAGGAAATTCCCGACATTATTTATGTCGCCATTGGGCCCGGACGAGTTCGGCAAGGGCATCAGGGCGAATTGCGCCTTCACGGAAGGACTAATACCGATTCCCCGCGGATCGAGGGTCGCGAGGTTATACTGCTGGAGGACGCCATTGGCATCGGGGAACTGGATGATGCCCTGTCGCAAGGTGGCTGTCGGAACCGCGCGGTTTACCTGCGTGACAGCCTGGAAGCGCCGGCTCTCCCAGTTGGTGAAGAAGAACGTCTTGTCCTTGATGATGGGGCCGCCGATGCGGGCGCCGAAACGGTTGTCATGAATCGCAGGCTTCGCAATTCCAGCGTGATTGTTGTCCCAGGTGTTCGAATTCAAATCGGAATTCTGGAAATATTCATACAATGCGCCGTGAAAACCGTTCGATCCATGGCGTCCGGCGAGGGCCATTTGAGCTCCCGAAGCACGAGAGAAATTGGCGTTCGGATTTGCAGTTGTGACGCGGAACTCGTCGACGCTATCCGCGGGAGTCGGGATTGAAGTGCCCGTGGCGACGATGTTCTGGGTGATGTCGATGCCGTCGAGCGTGACGGTGTTTTGGTCGTCGATGGCTCCAGAGATGCGCATCTGAATGCCATTGCCAACGGGCGCCGCTCCGGGCTGCAGGTTCAGCAGTTCGGTGGCGTTACGTTGGAGGGTGGGCAGGCGAAGAATAGCGTCTGTCTCGACGGTGTTTCCGATTTGGGCGTCGGTGGTTTGCAACTGCGCCGCCGCGGCGGTAACTTCGATGACCTGGTTTTCAGTTCCCACCTCGAGCTTGATCGGGACATTCAAGGTTTTGTTCACCTCGACGTCCAGGTCGGCTACCGATGCGGTCCGGAATCCCGACATCTTCACGACAATTTTGTATTTTCCAAGCGGGACGTTCGGGAATGTGAACTGGCCGCTATCGTTGCTGGTTTGCGTTTGAATGGCGTTGGTTTCGTTGTTTACGAGCTGGACTTCGGCTTTCGGCACCATGGCGCCGGATGCGTCAGTGACCGTTCCAACAACCGATCCGCCCGCCGTTTGAGCCGTCGCGACTGGCGATTGGACAAGCATCGCAAGAAGCGCAACAAGGACAGCCGCTATCTGTGGCAAGCCACGGAAGCGGACGACAATGGATCCCTCTAGTTGCTTCATCAACCTTCCCCTTAAAAGTTTCAACGCCCCGGCCACGGCAGCCGGTAGGAAAGGTTGGAGCGAGACACTTCCGCTCGAAAGCGGACGAGTACGCAATTAAGCACTAACAAACAAGACCCCAACCGTCCCCAGCCGAAGTGACGCAGCTTTGGAAACGTTTGGTGGATGATACCAACGATGCAGACAGGTTGTCAAATGTAGTGCGCGGGTTGAACCGCTTGTCCCACCCTGAGGTGGGTGGGACAGGGTTAAGGGCAATGCCGGTTAGTCTTCGGGAACAGCGAGTCTAATTGAGCCTGTAATGCAGGCTGTTAGCCTGCGGCGGGTTGTTAACCCGCCTGCCCGTAGCTCTGAAAAGCGTTTGGAGAAAACCAAGTGGCGTTAGAACTCCAGCCGCATGCCGAACTCGATCCAGCGGGCGCTGTTGGTGCGGTTGGCGGGAATTATGGTGCTGGTGATCACGCCAAACGCATTGGGATTGAGAAGGCTCAACGTCGGATCATTGTAATCGTGATGATTGAAGACGTTGAACAGGTCGCCCGAGAATCGTAGGGCCATTTTTTCGGTGATCCGTGTGCTCTTGCCAAAGCTCATGTCGAAATTCCAGAACGGCTGCCCGTAGAGCGGGTTGGCGCGGCCCGAGCGTGTGTCGGTGCTGATGTTGACGTAGCGGAACGAGCTGTAAGCGGAACAGGGATTGGAGAAAATGTTCATTCCACTTCCGCCCTTGAGCGCCGCATTACCACCTTCCGCCGTGCAGGTTGAATTGTACGGAGTGGTGGAATCGCCGGATAGGGACGTAGTCGGAATGGCGATCGTGTTCTGGGCAAACCCGGCGACATCGGCGCCAAACGAGTTCTTTCCTTCAGTCACCGTAACCGGGAAGCCGGTGCGCGCGGTGACGATGCCGGACGCGTACCAACCACCGATGATCTGGTTCACGATCTTCCCGCCGCTGAACCGGTGACGTTCGCCCGCGGGAATCTCGTAATAGTAATACGCGTTGAAGGTGTGCCGGAGGTCGAAACGCGACGGCCCATAATCGACGCCAGGGTGATAGCTGTTGCTGAAGAAGAACGCCTGGTTCTGGTTCAGAATGTTGTCGTCGAGTGCCTTGGAGTAGGTGTAGTTGCCGCTCACAGTGAGCCCATTCGACATGCGCTTGGTCAGCGTCACCACGCCGGCATTGTAGTTCGACTGGCCGATGTAGGTGCGCATGAAGAGGTCGAGAACCTGGTCGTTGTTGAACGTCGGCAGGCCAAGACTACGCCTGTATGCGTCCATTTGGAAAAACAGCGTGCTGACGTCGCCGTTTGTGAATGACGCCTTCGCGTTTTTCACGAGGAAGGCCGTCCCTGTACTGCCTGGGTTGATTCCGGGGAACTGGTTTTCGAACCAGGGTTGCGCAGCGGGCGAACTGTTGCCGGCGCGGAGCGCCTGTGCGGTTGCGTCGAATGCCTGGGCGAAACTCTGCCCCGAAGCCTTGTCCACGAACATGTACGGCGCATTGCTCAGGCTTACTGCTTGCGGGAGTCTGCGTCCCATGCGGCCGATAAAGGCAGCCTCAAGAATCATGTTGCCAGGCAACTCACGCTGGATGCTGAGGTCGATGTTATGACTGCGGCCCACCTTGTTATTCGGGTCATCCTGGAAGGAAAGCGTTTCCGAGTACTGCCCGACCGGCGGAACAACCGGCACTGATACCTTGGGGACCGTAGGCAGGGGGAGCGTCCCGTCGACACCGATGCGGAAGGACGAGGCACCCACATTGCTGGAGCCGGCCGCAGCGTTGCAGCCTGATCCACCGGCGCCGGTTGCGGTGCACACGGGCGCCTGAATGGTAATGGTCTGACCGAATCCAACGCCAAGCATGGGGATCAGGACCGTCTGGACGGTATTTGTACGGTCGTAGACCATCGCGTAACCGCCGCGAATGACGGTCTTCTTATTACCAAGCAGTTTTTCCAGGAAACCGCCATTGGCATTAGGATTCCATGCAATTGAGGCACGCGGCGCTATGTCGCCGTAGTCGACACTCACCACGCCGCGATGTGCGTTTCCAACGGGTTGATAACCGAGAAGCGGATTATAAGTCTGGCCCTGTAGCGCGGCTGCCTGCTTCGCGGCGAGATAGTCGGGTCCAGTAATGAACGCACCGGACGTCGCATTAATCTGGAGGGTCTGAAGATTACTCACCTCAGTCGGAGAGGTCTGCCAACCGTAGGCCAACCCGTAAGTCAGAGTCAGAGTCGGGCTGAGGCGCCAGCTATCTTGACCGTAGAAATAAGTGGCGTACTGATTGGTCTGATTTCGAAGGTTAGTCCCAAATGGAAGGGGGTTGAGGCTTGCGTCGCGCGTGGTGAGGATACCAACGTTGTCCACCAGACCAAGCGCGGTAGCGTAATAACGGTCCCAGTTGGCCAGGTCGGCACTCTTAACGCAGTTCGCTGTCACGGCGCCCCCGCAGGTGAGGGGCTGGTTCGCGGAGGTCAGGTGCAAGAAGGTTTGATCACCATCTACGAGTGCCGCAAGCGAGGACAAGGACCCGACGACTTTGTCGGCGCGGACGTGTGTGTATGGGATTTTATTGAACTGGATGCCGAAATTTACCGTGTGCTTGTCATGGATCCAGCTCATGTCATCAATGTACTGCCAATAACCGGCGTAATCGGCCTGATAGCGAGCCCGCTGCGTGTCCATGTCAATCGGCGAGTCGAGGAAGCTGCTTACGCCGCTGCCGGCAAGCAAAGCGATCGGGCCGGCAGAGGTGGCAGTCCCAGGAATGTTCAGGATTCCTGCCGCCTTGGTCGGCGAAGTGGCGCCGGTATCATCGGTGTCATGCACGTAACCGAAGCGGAAGGTGTTCAACAGGTTCGGCTTAATCTGGTAGGTCAGCGCCGCGGATGTCACGCTGGCGCGTTGAGGAGGCTGCCGTACCGACGACAGATCGCCGTTCACAATCGAAATCTGGGCTGAGCTGGTTGTGATATGGCGGAAATAGGTATAACTCCCATTGAACTGCAGCTTCTCGTTAAAAATGTGATCGAGTCGGGCGACGCCATAATCATCGCGAATGGGCGTCGGGAGAACGCCGAAAAAGCCGCCGGTGTTTAATCCGTCGCCGCCGGGGACGTTAGGCAGTGGTTCCATGGCCCACTCGGCAGCGATCGTTGGGCTGACCCCGAGCCCTCGTGGATCGCAAGCCTGGTTACCGTTAGCCCCGCAAATCGCGGCGGTTTTCAAATTGAATTGCTCAATGTTCCCACTCAGGTCGCGGAACTGCAAAATGCCGTTGCGCAGCGTTTGCGTAGGAACGGTGCGCTGCACCTGAGAAGCGGACTGGAAGCGGCGCTCCTCGAAGTTGCCGAACAAAAACGTCTTGTCCTTCTTAATCGGGCCGCCCAGCCGTGCGCCGTAGCGATTGTCGTGAATGACCGCTTTAGGCAGGCCGATCAGGTTGTTGTCCCAGGTGTTCGAGTTCAGATTCGAGTTCTGCAAGTACTCATACAAGGCCCCGTGCAGCACATTCGATCCGTGGCGGCCGATCAGGGCAATGTTCGATCCTGAGGCGCGGTCGAAATTGGCATTGGGATTGGTAACGCTGCTTCGAAACTCCTCGATGCTGTCTGCGGGAGTGGGAACCGACACTCCGGAAGCTACGATGTTCTGGGTGATATCGATTCCGTCGATGGTTACCGTGTTTTGGTCGTCAATAGCGCCCGCAACCCGCATCTGAATCGCACCAACTCCACCGCCGGCTTGAGCAGTGCCGGGTTGCAAACCCATCAACTCGGTGGCGTTCCGCTGCAAAGTCGGCAAGCGCAGGATCGCGTCCGTCTCAATGGTGTTGCCGATCTGTGAGTCAGTGGTCTGGAGCTGCGCCGCGGCCGTGGCGGTAACCTCGACGATTTCCTTATCTCCGCCGACCTCCAGCTTTATGAGCTCTGTCGTGGTCCGATTGACTTCGACGACGACGTTGTTGAGGGTCGCGGTGCGGAACCCCCCCGACTTGACGGTGATTGTATAGCGGCCGGGAGCGACATTCGGAAAGGTGTACCCACCAGCATCATTCGTGGTTTGAACCTGTGACGCATTCGTGTCTACGTTCAGCAGAACTACTTCCGCTTTCGGAACAACGGCGCCGGATGGGTCGTTCACAGTACCGACCAATACACCGGAAGTTGCCGACTGCGCCATCGCGGTTGGACTCAGTGAGCACACTGAAAAAGCAGCTACCGCAAGAACGCACACACTTATCCCCAGGCACTTAAAATACATTTAACCCCTTCCCCTTTTTTCCCGCGCTAATTGTTTCCGAGTCAGGTCACAACCATGACAGACTCCAACCATTGGCTTTGCCAGCCGACAAAGCCCCCCAAATACAACGACACGCCAAGCCGTTCGAAAACGGTTTGGTCGATCCTAACAGTGCTTCCTCACTTTGTCAAGGGCGTAAAAGGGGTTTGAACCGAAAAAAAAGCCCTGCCCGGCCGAAGCCAGACAGGGCTGTTGAGAGGCTAGCTACAGCTAAGGCTGCGATGCCCCTAAAAGTCGACGCGCAGACCTAACTCAATCCAACGTGCGCTGTTAGTACGGTTGGGTGGGTTGAGTGTAGTGGTAATCACGCCGAACGATCCGGGCGATTGTAAATTGTCCGTTGGATTGGCAAAATTCGGATGATTGAACACATTGAAGAAGTCAGCCGAGAAACGCGTGTTGATGCGTTCGGTGATCTTGGTGGTCTTGCCGAAGCTCATATCCATGTTGCGGAACGGAAGGCCCCGGAAAGGATTCGCGCGGCCGTCGCGGGTGTCGGTAGCGAGCAGGATTGGGCGGGCGCTGGCATAGACAGCCTGGGGATTCGCGAACAAATTCATCCCCGTGCCTGTCGCTCCGGCAGCCGAGGTGCCGATGCCGCCCGATCCCCCGATGCCCTGGTTCATGCCCGTGGAGGGCACGCCATTGGTCAGGATAGCGCCGGTGTTGGTAGTTACGATCGTGCCGCCACCCCAAACCTGGCCGCCTTCAGTGACGAAAAGCGGCGTTCCGCTCCATGCCTGGACGATTCCGGACGTATACCAGCCCGACAGCACCCGGTCAAACCAGGTATGCGTCGCAAACCGATGATTACCGCCCGCGGGGATGTCGTAGGTGTAAAACGCGTTGAAGGTGTGCGTGCGGTCGAAATTCGAAGGACCGTACGCGACGCCGGGATGCACGCTGTTGGTGTAGAATCCGGCGTTGTTCTGGTTCGCCAGCCCGTCGTCCATGGCGAGCGAGTAGGTGTAATTGGCGCTCAGGGTCAGGCCGTGAGAGAACCGCTTGTTTAAAGTCAAATTCGCGGCGTTATAGTTCACGGTACCGATATATGTGCGCAGAAATTCCATCTGCGCCTCGTCGTTGCTGTAAGGCAGCAACCCGATTGAGCGGCGGTAATTCCCCATGTTAATGAACAACTGACTCAGGTTGCCATTTTTGAAATTCGCTGAGTTCTGGGCGACGATGTAAGCGGTAGCCGAAGCGGAACCCTTGGCCTTGGCCAGGCCGGGGAACTGGTTTTCGAACCACGGCTCAACGGGAGCCGACTGATTGGTGCGAAGCGCCGTTGCGACCGCATCGAAGGCCTGCGCGAAGCTCTGCCCCGAGGCGTTGTCAACGAACATGTAGGGGACCTGGTTGATGTTAACCGCTTGCGGCAAATCCCGTCCGAACCGTCCGACGTATGCAGCCTCAAGCACTATGTTGCCCGGCAACTCGCGCTGGAAACTCAGGTCGGCGTTGTAAGTGCGTCCCACCTTGGTGTTGGGATCCACCTGGAACGACAATGTCTCGCCGTAGATGCCCGGCACCACGGGAGCGGTGGCGGAAGTCGGCGTTGGCAGCGGAATACTCCCGTCGACGCCCACGCGGAAACTGGAGAGCGCGGGATTCGAGCTTCCTGCGTTGCAGTTCGCGCCGCCGGGGCCGGACATGTTGCAACTGGGAAGATTCACGGAAATATTCTGATCGAAACCGATGCCCAACATCGGAATTTCGACGGCCTGGACCGAATTCGAGCGGTCATAAACCATGGCGAAGCCGCCGCGGATAACAGACTTATGTTCGCCGAACATCCTGCCCAGGAATCCGCTGGTCATGTTGGGATTCCAGGCCAGAGATACGCGCGGCGCCACATCGCCCCAATCGATGTTATAGACCGGGCGATGCGCCTGCCCCACCGGTACGAAGCCGACGGTCGGATTATAGATCTGCCCGGCGAGTGCAGATTGCACCTTGGTGTTGAGGTAGCTCATCGGATTGATCGGCTGGCCGGTGGTGGCGTCGACCATAATGGTCTGCTGGTTGTTTTGCTCGGTGGGGGCGGTCTGCCAACCGTAGGACAGGCCGTAATACAGTGTCAGGTTGGAGGCGATGCGCCAGGAATCCTGCGCATAGAAATAGGTGGCCCACTGATTGGTGCGGTTGATGAGGGGCGTACCGAGCGGCAGGGGATTCAGGCTGTTGTCGCGAACCGCGAGGACACCGACGTTGTCGACCATGCCGGTCAACGACGCAAAGTAGCGATCGAAGTTCGTGGCATTCGCTGAGGTCACGTTCGCGGGGGTAAGGCTCGCAGGCAACTGGATGAACGAACCCTGGTCCACGGTGGCCACCAGCGACGTGATGGAGCCGAGTACCTTGTCAGCACGGACGTGAGTGAACGGCAGCATGTTGATCTGCGTCCCGAACTGGAAGGTGTGCTTTCCCCAGATCTTGGTCAGGTCGTCGATGTACTGCCAATCGCCCGTATAGCTGGCCTGGTAGCGCGCGCGCTGAGTGTCCATATCGATCGGGGAATCGATAAAGGTGCTGACACCGCTTCCGATCAGGAGCGCGATAGGGCCGGCGGACGTGCTGGTGCCCGGGATATTGAGAATTCCCGCCGCGGTGGTCGGGGAGGTGGCCTGTCCGATAATGTCGTCGCGTACGTAGCCAAAACGGAACACATTGATTAGCGTCGGGGAAATGGTATAGGTCAGCGCCCCTGAAGTCACCGAGCTGTGTTCTGGCGTGTTGACCGCAGACGACGGGTTGCCGTTGAGGATCGAAATATCCGGTGTTCCGGTTGTGAAGCCGAAGATATTGCGATAGGTGGTGAAGCTGCCGTTGAAGAGGAGCTTATCGGAGAACTTGTGGTCCAGCCGGAAGACGCCATAGTCGGTAGCAAGCGGCGTGGAGACATTAGCGAGATAGCCGCCCGTGTTGAAACCATCGCCGCCGGTGGTATTGGGCAGAGGCATCAAGGCGAACTGCGCCTTAACCGACGGGCTGACGCCAATTCCGCGCGGGTCGAGGGTGGCGATGTTGTACTGCTGCACGACGCCATTGGCGTCGGGGAACTGGATGATGCCGTTGCGCAATGAGGCTGTTGGAACAGTCCGGTTCACCTGGCTGACGGCCGAGAAACGGCGGCTTTCCCAGTTGGCAAAGAAGAATGTCTTGTCTTTTACGATCGGTCCGCCCACGCGTGCGCCGAAACGGTTGTCACGAATGCCCGGTTTCGCGATACCCGAGTGATTGTTATCCCAGGTGTTCGAGTTCAGGTCCGAATTCTGCAGGTACTCGTACAGAGCGCCATGGAAGTCATTCGAGCCGTGTCGTCCCGCGAGCGCCATTTGCGCGCCGGAGGCACGGTCGAAGTTCGCATTCGGGTTGGCGGTGGTTACGCGAAACTCGTCCACGCTGTCGGCAGGAGTGGGAATCGAGGTTCCGGTTGCGACGATGTTCTGCGTGATGTCGATGCCGTCGAGCGTGACGGTGTTCTGGTCGTCAATCGCGCCGGAGACGCGCATCTGAATCCCGTTGCCGACGGGAACGACGCCAGGCTGCAGGTTAAGAAGTTCGGTGGCGTTCCGCTGCAGGGTGGGCAAGCGGAGAATAGCATCGGTTTCAACGGTGTTGCCGAGCTGCGCATCGGTGGTCTGCAACTGCGCCGCTGCTGCCGTTACTTCGACCACCTGGTTCTCGGTACCGACTTCGAGTTTGATCGGGACGTTCAAAGTCTTGTTCACCTCGACATCCAGATCGGGGATAGAGGCGGAACGGAAGCCCGACATTTTCACCAGGACTTTGTACTTGCCGAGCGGGGCGTTGGGGAATGTGAACTGCCCGCTGTCATTGGTGGTTTGCGTCAGGACCGCGTTCGTTGCGAGGTTTACGAGCTGCACCTCGGCTTTGGGGACCACCGCTCCCGTCGGATCGGTGACGACCCCGACGACACTGCCTGTCGCGGTCTGGGCCATCGCGTACGGTGCAAGAGCGAAGGCCGCAAGAAGCGCAACCAGGATGGCCGCTGCCTGGCACTTCGAAAAACGTGCAAAGAAGCGGGGTGGGGAAGATCTTACTGAGTGCTGCATAAACACTGACTCCTTCCAGTCTTGATCTGCGCCGGAAAATCTTCCCCTCCGCCGACGCAACGGCCAACCAGAATGAAGACCGGAAAAACGGATCGGCGAAACGACTGGCATCCGTAAGGACGCTCGTTTCCCCAACCAATCAATCCAATTACAGGCTTATGTAGCCCCTATACCGTCCCGGAATGGAACGGTCAAGCACAATACGTTGAGTGAGATGTTAACACTCCTTTCACGAGGATGTCAAAGAGTGGCAGGCGAAACGCCCCACTTGCTACTGGGTGGTAGCGGTGGTGAAGCGCTCAATCACGCTATAGAGCTGTTCGGCGTCGACGGGTTTTGTGATGTAGGCGTCCATTCCGGCGTCGAGGCATTTTTCCTGGTCGCCGGCCATGGCACATGCCGTCATCGCGATAATAGGCACGCGAAGCGCTGCCGCCTGCTGCCATTCGCGTATCGCCTGCGTGGCCTCGAAGCCATCCATTTCCGGCATCTGAACATCCATCAGGATGACGTCGAACGAAGGGTCTTTGGCGAAATCGACGGCTCGCCGCCCGTTCTCCGCAATCACCACCGAGTGTCCGCGCCGCTCCAGCAGGCGCACCACAACCTTCTGGTTTATCGGGTTGTCTTCTGCCACCAGGACTCGCAGACAATCCACGGTTTGAGCGCTTCGCGGGCGGACATGGACCTGAATCGCATCGTTTTCGGTTAGAGAAGGCAGCCCCGTAGTGGCGCGAAAAGCTGCCGTAAAGTGAAACGTGCTGCCGGTTTCAGGCTTGCTTTCCACCCAGATCCTCCCGCCCATAATCTGCACAAGGCGGGAGCAGATGGACAGCCCCAAACCCGTTCCACCAAATTTCCGTGTGGTAGAAGTGTCAGCCTGGCTGAAAGCTTCGAAAATAGCGGCCTGCTTTTCGGGGGCTATTCCAATACCGGTGTCGGCCACGGCGAAGTGCACGGTCACCGCGTCGGTGATTCCGGTGCCTACACAATCGACCTCAAGGGCAACCCTTCCCTGTTCCGTGAATTTGACGGCATTACCAAGGAGGTTGATCAGAACCTGCCGCAGGCGCACCGGGTCGCCCGTCAGGAACGGCGACACTGCGGGATCGATCGTCCATCTCAAATCCAGACCTTTCTCCCTGGCCCGAGTGCTCACGGTCTGCACGGCGCCCTCGACGCAATGCTCGAGAGAGAACGGAATGGCCTCCAGTTCCAGCTTGCCTGCTTCGATCTTGGAGAGGTCAAGAATATCGTTGAGCAGGACCAGCAGGCTTTCCGCCGAACTTCGAGCCGCATCGAGGTATTCGTGCTGCTCTGATGTGGTCTGGCTTGGAGCGAGCAATTGCAGCATGCCCAGCACGCCATTCATCGGAGTCCGAATCTCGTGGCTCATGTTGGCCAGGAATTGGCTTTTCGCCAGGCTGGCCTGCTCGGTCCGATGTTTTTCCTCCTCGAGCTCCTGCGTGCGCTGGCGAACCATAGCCTCCAGCCGCACCCGTTGCGCGCGGGCCAGCCGGTTTTTGGACCACGACACTCCGGCAATCAAGACGATCAACGCCGCACCCGCTGATAGGCGGAACCACCACGATACGTACCACGGCGCCAGGATTCGAAAATCGACCTTAGCCGGGGTATCGCTCCACACTCCGTGTGCGTTGCACGCTACAACCTCGAACGTGTACGACCCGGCCGGTAACCCGGCATACCTCACGTCGCGCTGTTTGATTTCGGTCCAATCCGGCTCGAACCCGGCTATTCGATAGCGGAAACGGGTTGCATTTTCATTTTGAAAGGTGAGTGCCGTGAAACTGAACTGGAGCGCACCGTTGCTGCTGGGGATGCGCATGCGCTCATCGTCGTTGAGCTGTTTCGATCCCGTTCGGACCGCGGTAATCATCGCTGGCGGCGCAATCGTAGGGCCTTGGGAAACATGGCGGAACCGGCTCACACCTCTGCTGGTTGCAATCCATACGTCGCCCTGATCATCGGTTAGCATGGCGGGGTCGCAATCATCCCACGCGAGCCCATCTGCCTGCGAATAGTGTTCCCACTTGCCGTCGCGAAGCACGTCAAGCCCTTTGTCGCTGCCAACCCACACCCAACCTTCGTGATCGATCGCTATCGCCACGGTTTCATCCGAACTAAGACCCGAGCTGCGATCCACATTCGTGATCTCGAAGCGGCCGTTCGTCCAGCGCAGGTGTCCGACTCCTGAACCGCTGTAATAGGCGACCCAAATATCCCCGTTGGGCGCTTCCATGACGTCCTGAACACGGTCGCTGCTGAGGCCGTCTTTGGTGGTCAGACGACGCCAGACTCCGTTCTCGCGATACGCCAGGCCATAGCTGCCGCCGACCCAAATCCGGCCCGAGCGAGCAATGATCGTGCGATAGATGTTTTTGGCTGTCCCGGATGGCGGCAGATCGACATGCTCAAAATGGACGCTGTTCCCGGACAGGGTTCCCATCGCCAATCCCTGCTGGGTCCCCACCCAGAGAGTCCGGGTTCCAGAATCCCACGCAATGGAGTCGATGCGGTCGTCAGCAAGGCCGGCGCTGGCTGCAAAAACCGTGGCACGTCCGGTTGACGGATTCAATCGTGTCACGCCACCCGGATAGGTCCCGATCCAGACATTGCCGTCCCCGTCTGTGGCCAAGCCCCGGACACGGTTCCCGCCAAGACCGTCCCTGGTGGTCCAAATGCGGATGTCTCCTTTTCCGCGGCGAAACTGGTGCAGGCCGTCGTCGGTGCCGACCCATAAGTCGCCGCTCCGATCCTGTGCTAACGCCCACACGCTGTCGTTTCGCAGACCGTCGGCCGCGGTCCAATTCGTCCACCTGTCTTTTCCAACCCACCGAGCGAGCCCGGTGCCATAGCCGGCGATCCAAAACGACCCTTCGCGGTCGTGTCCGCAGGCGCTTTGCGAATCGCCCACCAGCCCGCGCGCGCGGTTCAAAACGCGCCAGGAGCCGCCCTCTTTGTAATACAGCCCCCGCGAGCTGGGAATGCAGACGTCGCCACCGGGATCGATCCCGAGTTGTACGACGTCCGATGCGTTCACCTGCACGTCGGCCGGACGAAACGAGTTCGCGCCGGGATCGAGCGTGATGATGCTGTGCGCGCTTCGAACCCAGATGTTTCCGGTGCGATCCCCGGTGATCGCCAGCCAATCCTCGGGCGGAACGCCATCCCGCGGACCGTAAGCTTCGATGAGGCTGCCTTTCAGGCGGCAGACCCCTTTTTCGCACCCGAACCATATCGATTCGTCCCGATCGGCGTAGACACTCCACACTGTGCGATCGAGGGTTCCCGGAACTCTGGACATGCGCCATTGCCCGTCGCCGTTCTGGCTTACCACCGCGAGCCCGTTCGACATTCCTACATAAAGGGACCCGGCATCGTCGGTGTCCATAATGGCGCCGACATTGACCCGGTATGTTCGCAGCGGCTCGAAGGTTTCAAACCGAGTCCCCACCAGCCGGGCGACGCCGCCATCCGTGAAAACCCAGATCGTCCCGTCTGACGTTTGACGGATGCAATAAACGAAATTCCCCGGAAGGCCCTCGCTCTTATCGAATTGCTGAAAGTATGAGCCGTCGTAGCGGAAGGCCCCAGCCTGCGTACCTACCCACAAATAACCAGCCCGATCCTGGAAAAGGGCCATGGCCGTGTAATTGTCCAGCCCTTCATTCTGGCCGTAGTAGCGAAAGGTATAGCGCTGCGCAAGCGCTTGTGTGCTCAAGACAAAAGCCGCCGCCAGCGACACTGGTACACACCAGCGCCGCAAGGGTCCGTAGAGTCGCACATTTTGCTATCGGCAGAATTTCGGGATTTCAGAACAGCGTCGTAAGTTCTTTCTTTTCAAGAAAAGGAAGCAAAAAGATCCTGCTGACGTTCGGCGTCCGAGGCTGCTCTCCGACGCTGTGGCGGAGACGTTGGCGCGAACGTTCGCATCAACCGGAGCGTGCGCTGGTGATTGTCGAAAATCGCCTGCAGGTCCTGGCAGCGTGTACAGCCGCCACGGATGGCGCCTGGTCCATCCACCTCGGGATCAAACATCGGGTGACGCGGGCACTTGCCGCGCCACTTCACCGTTCCGATCTTCAGCATTCATTAGCAATCATATCCGTTGTCGAGTTTGTAAGGGCGGGTTTTCAACCCGCCGCTGGACTTTGGCCCTTCACTAGATAAAACAACATTCCTGTAAGTTTCTGTTGCAGGCCGGCCGTTTTTATGTTATCTAGTTATATGACTAGTTAGCATGAAAGGACCTCT